>Ga0325411_1001431_pt1 | contig 26639 bp, 21 predicted proteins | sample PopdelMetagenome_13_FD_206181 | JGI IMG/M metagenome (GOLD analysis project Ga0325411, IMG submission 206181) | Populus deltoides microbial communities from Bellville, Georgia, United States - Xylem-PdIQD-R4 | ecosystem: Host-associated > Plants > Phyllosphere > Stem > Wood/Secondary xylem... | reverse complement strand
TGGAAGCCTTTCAATTTTGCTCTTCAGGGGCTCTGCTGGTTATCTAGAACCAGAGGAAAACCAGTTTGAAGCCTTGGAATCCTTAGAGACATTGGAAACAATGAAAGACTAAATATTTCATTTCAAGTTCTACTTTTCTTGTAACCTGCCTTCTGTGGTATAGAAAATTAAAAAAAAAAAAGGATCCATTGCTTTTAGGGATTTTATAAATGTGATTGCGGTTACTTATTCTCTTATGTTTAGTTCTACTTAATTTGGTTTGTCTGCACAAGATTTCAGGTTTACATAGAGAGTTGTAATAGGTACTAATTATAAAATAAATTTATTTTATAGTTATAATCATAATCATAATCACAGTAATCTAATGCAAGCCGAAAGCAGGAAGATTTAGGCATTGAATTGTAACTCTAGTTTTAAGAGGCAACTAGTCTATTTTGCCGTACTCTATCCATGTCGGATAATTTTTTTTAGAAAAAAAATATTGTCATTAGTCATATATATATATATATATATATATATATATATATATATATATCCATGTAGCAACAATTTTTTTATTATTATTTTGAGGAAAAACTATTGGGGAGGGTAGTAAAAATAACAAGACCAATGTTATAAAATTTCACACAACAAAAAAAGACCAAACAATATTTGATCAAATAAAAAAAATTCAAAAAAACTTATGAAGGCCGTATAAAAAGAGCACTCACTAATATAAAAAGAGGTTATGATTTCACAAAAAAATGGAATTTGAATGGTATCCAATAAAAAAAATTAAAAAATAGATGAAAAAGAAAACAAAATGATAAAATAACATGGGCAGGTTTGCATGCCTGACCGATTCTAAAAAAGCCTGGCCTTTGTGCTAAGTGTGTGTGTATTGTTTTCCCTTTATTTGTTTATTTTTTTGAAAAACAAAGTAAATGACACATCCTCTAATGCCTCAAAATCTGATGATTGGAGAGTCGCTAGAAAATCAATCAAGAGTATTTTATGCCTAAAAACTCAGTTTTCAGCTCATCTTTGATCCAAAACACCTAAAAAACATGATAGAGACATCGGCAAACCCATTTATTGCATCAAATAACCCTAAAATTGGTCCAAAAGCCCAAAACAAATCTGAATTCAAAAAACTTATCGAGTTCAGATTTACCATCTTAGATGATGGCAAGGGAAATGAACATCTCAATGGAGTTCCCCTCATCGAATAAAACTTGTTGACACTAAAATCAACTTTTTTTATGAATAGAATTAGTGTCAATTGAGACTTTCTCTTTTTTCAATTTGAAATTAGTGAATTCTTTCTCAAACCAAGGTTCGAAAAATAAAGTTTTGTATAAAAATTAAATTTTCAAAAACTAAAAAGGACCAAAAATCTATAAATTGAAAAGTAGAAGGATCAAAGCGAACTTTTCATGCCAATTTCAAAACAACCACTTATTTTCCTTACCTTTTTTACTTTGATCATGTAGCTTTGAGTCTTGTCAACAAATTCACTTAAATTGACCATCAATTAGGTCATATAAAAAAGAAAAAAAATGAAGCACTCTTGCAATTCATAATACTTTCTATCTTAGATATAGGCAATGGTTAAAAACCCCATGCCTTTTAGTTTTTTCTATATTAAGCAAACAAGCTTGTACATTATTGTTGATTCGTTTGAAAAAACCTGTTTTAACTTATTAAGTTGTAATGGAAAAAAAATTAAACTAACAAATAGATTATGTGAAAAAAAGAGATAAATGCATAATACATTGAATTAATAAATCCTTAACCACACAAGTAGAAGAACTAGGTTTTTTCCTTGGTTGCTTCACTGTTCATATGAATAGTGAAGCAACTCTCCAGTTCATTTAAGATCTGATTATTTTTGCGTTTCAAAAGTATTTTTAATAAAAATTGAATTTGTTTTGCTTCAAATTAATTTTTTTTTATGTTTTTAGATTATTTAATGTGTTGATGCTAATTTTTTTATAAATGTTTCTAATGAATTTTCAAATAAAAAATACTTTGAAAAACAACACCTATCATATTACCAAACACCCCTTTAGTATTTCCACTGCCACTCTTTGCAAGAACAATCTAGTCCATTGCCACCCCTAGGAGAAAAAGAAAAGCCTACCTTTCATCCCTAGCCTCCCCCTCATTCTCTAAAAGGAAAGCCCTAATTTCCTGATCCTATAACCTTAACAAAGCTTTTCACTTCCAGTCCTTTTTCATTTAACATTGAAAATGGTCATAGCTTTCAAATTACCACTTTAAAATCTTATATCCCCGAATCCTTACTTTTCAATAGCAGCGTCACCAACACTAATAGTCATGAGAGCGACTAATAAATAGAGAAAAGGAGATATTGGATGATGTCATCATATTAATCATTGAAAAATAAATTTAGAGTTTTTGGTTTGGTTTTGTTGTTAGGATAACAATAACAATAACAATAACTTTTTTTTATCTTGAGTTTTGTTTTCCAGCATAAATGAAGAAAGAGTTACTATTTCAGCAAAATAAGCCACCCACCAATTTCCAAGCATCTTGTGACAAACTTTGAAGTAAGTTGTAATTTTTTCTACCTAATTGATGGAGCAAATGTTGAAGAATTATTGAGGTTACTTTTATATTTATATGCAGGGAATTAAATTCTCTTTGAATTTTTATTGTTTTCAAGTAAGATTTATGCAAAGATAGAAACTCATGCCATCAAGATGAAGTTGCAAAGAATATTTTTGTCTTTTAGCCATGATCAATTTTGAAATTTTCAATAAAGATGCAAACTCAAGATGATAGAATTGAGTGTGAATTATTGAGTGTGGATTGTTAATGTTGTTATTGAAGATACTACAACTATTAATGACAAAATGATTCTACAAATGCAGTTATTGATGAATATGATTCTGCAGATATTCTAGCATTATACTATTGCCTAATGTAATTTTTTTTGTTACCTAGTTTAGATACGATTATGTTCTTTTATTATTAGTATGTAATCTTAGCGAGATTATTGGGAGAAATTATGTGCAAGATTATCTTTCCTTGCCACATAATTTCCTTGCCCCACACACACACACACACACACAAAACAAATGAACAATTATCTTCCTTAGTCAAGACCATTGCCCTTGGTGGAAGATCTAAATTTGGTTTTATAAAAGGTTCGACCATTTCTCCTAAAGTGAGTGATTCAGAATATAAAGCGTGGCTGTCCAAAGTCCAGTTGATTATGTCATGGATTCTCAACTCCATAGAGAGAAACCTTGTCGAGATTTTTAGTTTCTCATAATCATCTTCAGACCTATGGGATGCTATTCGTAACATGTATGGAAATCAAAATAATTCAGCCAGGATTTTCCAGATTCATTACAAAGTTGCCAACCTTCATCAAGAAGGAAAACTTTTTGTTTAGCTATTGGGAAGTTTTAAAAGCTTATGGAATGAATTGGAAATGTATCGCCCTCACACTACAGATGCTTCCATACTTTAGAAAAGAACTGAGAAGGATATAATTTTTCAGCTATTGGCAAGTCTTAGTCTAGATTTTAAAGATCCACGAAGCCACATTCTGATGAATTCAGAACTGCCATTCTTAAAGTCAGTTTGTGCTACTATTCAACGTGAAGAAATACATAGAAAGGTAATGACTTGTGAAGTTGGAGTATCTAATACTCGTGCATATCAGACCAAGTTGTTACCGCAAGATATGAATTCTGGAACCACTGATTATGGTCAATACAAATCACTATATGATAATAAATCTTAGAAAGGGAAACAAACTAATTTGAAGTGCTAATACTGTCACAATCTTGGTCATCATATGGATTGCTATTGGCTTCTGCATCCCAAAATCAAGCCTAAATTTGCAAAGGATTTGAGGAGACAACCAAGACGTGCAAATAATCATAAGTCATGCTTTATACATAATAATTCTAGTTCCACCGAGATTTTTTTCTGCCAACCCGGCAACTTTGATGTCTGATTTTGCAAATTATTTGCAAGACAAACAAGGCCAAGAAAAGTCACATGATTAACCAACCATTCAAGACTAGAAGCAATCAGCTACCCACCTTAGTCATTTTATTGATTTTTTAGCAGAGATAGACCTGAAAATAGCCAAGGTAAACTGATTACTTTCATGACTACGTTACAACTTGTAAATTTGAATAATCTTTGGATAATTGATTCTGGTGCCACTAATCACATGTCAAATAAATTAAATAGCATTCATGATTTTAAGTCATTTGTCTGTCCCACTTTTATGTTTGTTGTTAACGGGAAAAATGCTTATGTTAAAAGGAAGGGAAAAATCAACCTACTCTCCAATAAGATAAAGTTAGATGTTTTTTTCTTAACATATTTTCCATTTCAATTGCTTTTTGTCAATAAAATTACATCTACTCTAAACTGTGAAGTGATTGTTACCCCATCCAAGGTTGTGTTTCAGGATCTTGTCACTAAGAAGATGATTGATGAAGGATTTTTTCTACATGGTCTCTATTATAGCTCTCATAAATCTTAAATCTTTAAGGGTTTTCAAACAACAACTAACCCTTCACATGAGAACCTCTTATGACAACATTGTCTAGCGCACCCTTCAGAGTTTGTTCTTAGTAAAATAAAATTGGTTTAAACATATGAACCTCTAAATTATGAGATTTGTTATTTTTTTGAAATCTAGAAGACTTCCTTTTACTTCTTTAGTGTCGAAAACCACCCATGCCTTTGAACTTGTTCATTTAGATGTATAGGGACCTTTTTATACTTTCATTGATGGTTTTAAATATTTGTTACCTTCATCGATGATTTTTGTAGAGTTATTGGGTGTACCTGCTAAAAACTAAACATGACGTATTTAATTGTTTTAAGGATTTTTATTTGTTAATCCTTAATCAGTTTTCTGCTCATATTAAAAATTTTCAATCTAATAATGACACTAAATGTATGTCCAAAGACATGTCAAAATATTTACATTCTAATGGAATTCTGCATCAGACTAGTTATGTTGGCACGCTTCAATAGAATAGGATATCTGAATGCAAAAATCATGATCTACTTGAAAAAACTCGTGCCATTATGCTTCAAATGAATGTTCCAAAAGATTTCTGGTCATATAGAGTCCTTACGGCTGTTTATCTTGTAAATCACTGACCTAGTTGAGTGTTAGAATTTAAATCTCCTCTTGAAGTTATACAGGAAAAAATTCCAGATGTATCTTACATTAAAGTGTTTGGATGCACTTATTTCATGTATTTATCAGCTACACACCATGAAAAATTAGATCCTAGAGCAAGCAAATGTATTTTTTTGGGCTACTCCACATCCTAAAAAGGATACAAATGCATGACACGTTGTTGAAGAAGTTATATGTGTCCAGAGATGTTAGATTTCTTGAAGACACATAATATTTTCCTGTAGGAAAACAGGGGGAGTTCTTGATTAACTTTTTCCTTTGCTCAGTATTGAGAATACTAACCAATTTTTATCTACTATTCCCAGTACTGATTGTATTCTTCTCAATCCAGACCAATAAACTCAGTCCTCCATTGCATCCATTTCCAGCAATGATGTTATGCGAAAACATCAACCACAAACTGACCAAAATAATAAACTTCAGTTTGCCTTTGATTCCAGCAATCCCAGACTTGATTGTATTAGTGAATTAGAACCACCTAGTTCTTTTGATGTTCTACCAACTACTAGAAGAGTTTCTTTTCGAACATGTCAATCGCTATCTCGAATGTAAGATTATGTCACCTATAATGTGAGGTATCTTATTTCTAGATTTATGTATTATCATCGACTGTCTCTAACATATAGTGCATTCCTTACCTTTATATCAAATGTTCATAAACCGAAGAACTTCAAGAACGCTCAATCACAAACAGTATGACAGTAGGCCATGAATGAAGAATTGAAGGCTCTTATTGAAAATCACACATGAAGTATAGCATCACTACCTTTTGGAAAGGAAGTTGTCGGATGTCGTTGAATATTCAAGACAGTTTACATCCGATGGGAAAGTTGATCAGCACAAAGCTTGTCTAGTTGCACAAGGTTTTACTTAAAAATTTGGTGTTGATTACAAAGAGACATTTACTCATGTGGCCAAGATGACTACTATTAAAGTTCTTCTTTCTGTTGCCATCAACCAGGGGTGGTCTCTCTACTAAATGGATGTTAGTAATGCATTTTTACATGGCGACCTTTGTCATAACCCAATTTTTGACCCTTTTATTTTAATTATTTTATTTACTGAAAAGGATATAAAAAATGATGATGAAAAAAATAATGATAATGAAAAAAAAGTAAAATGAAATAATTGAAGAATGAATTAAAATTTGAGTTAAGGGCAACAAGATTGGAAGTTTTGGGGCTTAATTAAACTTTAAATTAATCTAATTAAGCTTGGAATTAATTAATTAATCCAATTAAGGGTTTAATTGGAGAATTGATAAATTTTGAGACTTAATTAAGCTTGAAATTAATTTAATTCATCCAATCAAGGGTTTTAATTGGAGAATTGATAAGTTTTGAGACTTAATTAACCTTGGAATTAATTTAATTAATCCAATCAAGGACTTAATTAAAGAAATAGCAAAGTTTGGGGTTAATTGAGGGCACGATTGCAGCAGATTAAAGTCCAAGGACTAACTTGTAAAAGGCTCCGAAATGCAGGGGAAATTACAGTTTAAACTAGGGGCTTAATTATAAAATTTTTGAAACTTCACAGGTCAAAACGAAAATGGCCACTGTTTATCTCCAAACGATGTCGTTTTGAAGACGCTGTTCATCTTCTTCTTCTTTAAGCCAGCGACCGTTTTCTACAGTAAAGGCAGAGAGACGTTACAATAGTAATCATCCGTTAGTTTCAGTTATGGGCGCCTTAATGGTGGTCGACCCTCAGGCTACCGCCCGTTACCAACCTGTCGGGCTCTATATAAATCGAGGCACACCGAAGAAGAGAGGTTGGTTAAAGGGAGAGAGGAAACAAACCCGAAACAAGACAGACACAAATAAACCAGAGGGATTTCTAAGTTTTTCTGGTTAAACCCCAGACCAGAAGTGAGCCTTTCCCTCACCAATACCAGCCTAAAACAACAAAAAAACAAAACTTACCGAGAGAGAGAGCATAGGTTCGTCCTGAAAACAGCGCAAAAGAAACAAAGAAAAATAAACCGAAACAGAAACGCAGGAAATTAATACAATGTGAAAAGCAGAAGGAGTAAGAAGAAATTTGAAGGCAGAAGCGTCGTCCTCAGCAATCACGTGCAAATTCCCTGCAAACGAACCACGTAAGTCTTCTGCTCTGTTTCCCCCACTTTGACTTATTTCATTTTCGCCGTCCGAGTTTAATTCAATAATAGGGCCATGCACGCATGATTTAGATTACGCGTGCCTAGTGTGGCCCAGCCGGCTCACTGGTTTGGGCCAGTGACTGGGCTGGGTTTAGCCCAGCCCTTGTGGGCTGAGTTGGGCCCAGCCCCAAAAAAAACATAAATAGAAAAAATAGAAAAAAATAATAAAATAATAAAAAATAGGAAAATAGAAAAAATAGAAAAATAATAAAACATGTGTATGCATGAATAAAAATAATATAAATTTACTAGTTTATTCACCAATGCCAGAGTCGGGAATAAAATACTGGTTTAAATTTATATTATTTTTTATTCGTTATATTTTATTTTATTTAGCAAAACAATTTATGTGCATGTATGAAAAATAAAATTTATTTATTTATTTTTTATTTTATTGATTTATTCACTGACACCAGAGTCGGGAATAAAAACACTGATTTAATTTTTATTTATTTATTTAACTATATAGAAAAAATTTGTGAACGCGTAATAAAATGAATTTAGTTTATTTGTTTATTCATTAGTGTTAGAGTCAGGAATAAAAAAATATTGATCTAAATTTATTTTATAGCTACGTAATAGTTACCAACGCCAGAGTTGGAATTATTCGTAGTTGAATATTCACCGACGCCAGAGTCAGGAATATTGCGAATAAACCATTAGAGCGTAAACAAGTAAAATTTAGCAATTTAAGACAAAAACAGTAATGCAGTTTGCCTTAGGCAGAACATTTAAGGGGTGCTAATATCTTCTGTTTTACGTAACTAGTCCCGAACCATAAAGTCTTTGTTGACCAGTTAGGGTTCCTAGTGACCATAATACTAGGTGGCAACTCCTCAAATAAGACCTTTTCCCTTAAAAGAACAAGATGCCAGAAATCTGTTCTTTTTTCAATAAACGAGAATTATTTTTAGGGTCGCCGCGATGTCGGGTGCGACAACCTTGAAGAAGAAGTATTTATGAAACTTCCTTCCGGACATCCTCAAAATGGAAACTCTATGTTGGTTTGCAAGCTTCACAAATCTATCTATGGCCTAGAGCAAAGTTCTCACGCTTGGCATGCTAAATTAAGTATTGCTTTTGAAGGTCTCGGTTTTACAAAAGTACTACAGACTCTTTTTTGTTCATTCAACTTGGTTCTGCTCATAAACTAGTCGTGCTAATATATGTAGATGATCTCATTATAATAGGGAGTAATGATGATTCCATAACTCAACTTAAAAGATCTCTCTAGAAGCAATTTTTGATTAAAGATCTTAGCCTCTTAAAGTATTTCTTAGGCATTGAAATGACAGCCTCTCATAAAGTATTCTTTCTTAATCAGCGTAAGTACATCATTAATCTATTGTAGGATGTTGATATGTTGTACACTAAGCCTGTTGTAAACCCTATAGACAACAAATTAACGTTGAACTTTTCCAGTAAACCTCTTGTTTCTTACACTTACTATCAGAATATTGTTGGCAAACTAATTTACTTAACAATCACCCGATCAAATATTACATTTGCTATCAGTCTTGTCAGTGGCTATATGCATACTACAATAGTTCAACATCTTGGTATGGTCAAATGTATCTTGCGATATCTGAAAGGCACCATTGGTTGTTGTATAGTTATGACTCGTAATGGTCATAATAACATCATGGGATACGTAGATTCTGACTGGACAGGAAATTATCTCGATCGTCGATCTACCACTAGCTATTGTATGTTTATAGGTGGCGATTTGGTGTCCTGAAGAAGCAAGAAACAATCTGTTGTAGCTCACTCAAGTGCTGAAATAGAGTATCGTGTTATGGCCTCTGCTGCCTGTGAACTGATATGGCTCAAACAACTTCTTGCTGATTTTGGATTTCATGGCGTTACTCTTATGACACTGTTTTGTGACAATCAAGCTACTATGCATATTGCGTCTAATCTAGTATTTCATTAATGCACAAAGCACATTGAAGTCGATTGTCATTACATACGTCAGCAAGTTGAAGCCAAACGCATCCAACCTTAGTATATACATTCTCATGATCAATTAGCTGATGTGCTCATGAAAGCTCTGCCATCTACTCAATTTCACCGGTTGTTGAGCAAGCTTAGATCCACCAATCCGCTCGATCCAGCTTGAGGGGGAGTATTGAAGATACTGCAGCTATTGATGATAAAATGATTCTACAGATGTAGCTATTGATGAATATGATTCTACAGATATTCTAGCATTATACTATTGCCTAATGTAATGTATTCGTTACCTAGTTTATATACGATCATGTTCTGTTATTATTAGTATGTAATCTTAGCAAGATTATTGAGAGAAATTATATGCAAGAGTCTTTCCTTGCCACATAATTTCCCTGATATATATATATATATATATATATATAACAAAAAAATAGTATGAATGAAATTCTGTTTTCTTGTAAGATTTTTATTTTCCACTGTCTTAAAGTTCTTCAGTTGTGGAGTTGTGATAATGATATATAGTGATGATCCATTATTGGTGAGAGCATGGCAGCTGAAACTTTAGATTCTTCATCCATGATTTCATGTTACAAAATATTTTGGTTATAATCTGAACCATTGCAGATTAGCTTTGGAGTTTAAAAAGATATATTGGCAAGCTATAGATTCAATTTGCTCACCAATTATTTGATAAAATGCTTGAAAAATCACAAACTATTAAAGTTACAGTTTCTTTTTTAGAATTCAAGATTTTTTATTTTCACCATATTCTTGAATTGTTGAATGTCCAAAATGTTTTTATAGTCGATGGCTCTTTATGATTACAACAATGAACATATTTTAATGGTTCTTTCACATCTTTTATTCTTATTTAATAGTATCAACATCAATTATTTTATTTTAGAAATAAATTTGATGTAAAAAAGTCTATTATTTTTTCTTGTTTTACGAAGATTGATACATCTTATAGCAATTATGAAACTTATGAGGATTCATTAAAATAAACTAAAAGTTTTAGATGAAATTGAGACATTATATAATTTTTAGAGGATAAATTAAAATATATCTATATAGAAGAATTTATTCTAAATGAAGATGGAAGAATCTATTATCTTCTTTAATTGATTATCAAAAACTTAGAAGAAAAAAGGTATGTACATCAATTGATGGGATGCCCGCGCATAAACACGCATATATGATAGTTTTTTTTTTTTAAGAATAGAATTTTTTTTTTGTTTTTTTAAAAAAGTCCTTTCATTGTATAGAGGTAGAAAACTCTTAGAAGGAAAGGGAACATTTATATAAGCATTAAAACGGTTATTTAAGAAAAAAAACATATATTTTAGTTGAAAAGTACCTTTTAAGTTTATGCCTCTTCGATGGATGTCTTTTCGCCTTGAATATCCATCCTATGGCGCATCGAAGTTATGCTTGGCCTCCGTTTATGAAATGGTAGGTTACATGCTGCTAGGTATTTTCTCATTTTTGAAGCAATGGGGGCCTTATAGCCACTAAGCAAGCAGCTAAAAAATATAATGCAACTGCCTTTCAACAACGAAATGTACCATAGTATACAGCACTTGATCATTTTCAAAAGTCAAAATCATCTTGATTCGGCTTCGGTGAAGTTAAGAGAGCAGTATAAAGCCTAAGCCTATCCTCTCCCAAAGAAGAACACCTTGACACAGGTCTTCTAGGCCTTATAAATGACAATGAGGTAAGCGTTAACCGATGCTTATACCTTCTCCAAGCCAGCTGAATAGCCACGGCAGCCCAAGTTCTCCATCCAGGTGAATAATACCTTGCGCTTCTCTTAACTCTTTCCTTAACGAATGTGTACCTGAAATGTTGCGTCACATATTTCACGTCTTCAGCTTCTAGGCCAAAAGCCTCGGTGGTTTCAAGAGTGACCAACGTTGATGAAGATGGTGGCAAGCGTTCGATAAAAGGTCTTCTCAGGCACCATGATAAGAGCTCATCACCACTGAAATTCCCAGGCCCTAGCATGCAACAGCTTTTGACACCGTCTCTGAGAACTTGGCTACTTTGGAGATGTCCCCTTACTACAAATAACATTCTTTGGACAGGGTCTCCCTCCCTTGTAATCTACAAGAAATTCATTTAGCAGTTAGGAATGTTCAAGAAAATGATTTTATTACTCACGCGTGAGCAACTCTGCCCGCTCATGTTAACGTTTCCCGTACAATAAATTTCTGCTTTGGATCATAAGAGGAACTTACTGTTTCTCCCTTTGTGAAGATGAGAGACTTCACACGGTCACAAATGTTCTCGAGGACCAAATCATCCATGTGTTGGAACAGTGGTACCTGAAACAGATTTTTGAAACATCCCCTCGGATATTATAATTTGAAACCAGAGAATTTGCAAAGCCCAGATCTGATTGGACTGAAAACGAATGCGGTGGTTGGTCTTGAATCACAGGCCAATAAATGGAAGCTCAGCAGTCTTTTCTTTTTAAAATGTGCGTGGACTACAAGCCCATTGTATAATAGGAAGAAGATACAGTCAATATAATAATAATAATAATAATAAAAACCACAAATTTGTTTTTCTTAACTGTAGTGGACCCCATTAGACCCACAGGGAAAAAAAAATAAAGATAAAAAGACAATAGCTTGGTACTCTGGCATTTACCTGTCTCACCAAATCCAGGCAAAGATGGTACTTGATGTCCCTCCTAAGGCCCTCAGGGAGGTTCCGGATCATCTCACATTCATCAACACCCCTCATCGCTGCCCACCGTTGCCGCTCGTAGTTGCGCACTCTCTGCCGGAACCCCGTAGGCAAGTGCCTTTTCCTCATCCACCACTCTATATTTCTCATCTTCAATTGCATTGCTTGCTTCTTTGATGTGGTTGCATGCAAGAACACCTTCATGCACAAACAATGGTGTAAACATAATCTTCTTTCTCTTGATGATTAATTCAAATGAAAATGAAGTTTTGTAAAGGTAATTAAATTAGAAGAAGACGACGAAGAATGGGTGCTGGTTTGAAAAACAGGGAACACTAGGACGTGGGCCCTTTAAAGCTCTATAATTTTGCTGGACAACGCATGTTGGACTGTCCCAATAAGACAACCCGTCCTTCGAAATTTTTATCAAGAGGAAGTTAAATGGATTCCTTGCAAGAATTGAACGGTGTGTCAGGTAAAATGGTCTTCACGAGTGGCCATTATCAAGCACAGTAAATACGGAATCTATTCCATTAATCATGGGGTAGCACCTGCCACTGTCACCTATCTACGAAGCATTAAGAAATAATAAAGTTGAATAAAATGAGATCACCTTGATATTCCCAATCAACATGGTGACCAAGAGCAGCCCACTGGTTAGAACAATGATGTTGAAAACAACCTCTAACCACTCAGTTGTGCTCTCCAGGTTCCCAAAAGTGCTGTGATGAAAACACATGATCGTCAGAAAATTAAGAAGAAGAGTATCTATCGATGATGGTGTAATCTTGAATTTCTTTCTCGTGAGCCTTTTTGTTTAGTGTACGGTGTACTGCCGGACAGAACGTCCATGTTGAGGACTGTCGATCGAATTACCTGAGAGTCATTAGGCCCCAGAAGATAGGAAAGAGTATCTTCTCTAATCTGCTGTCATTGGTAACAAGCTGAACGGTCCATTTATATGCACCATAATCATATTTATCAGGGCTGTCTAAACACATAGATCTTGCTAGCTTGTTATCCGCCCATGCCCATCTCGCCTTCTCCATCACTTTTCTTGTTGTTCCATAGTAAATAGGCTCTTTGCAAGACAACAATCCCAGGCCACAACCCGGTGTTTCTATGCATTGTTCTTTCAAGCATTTTGCAGCCCTTTGAATTCCCAGCAAGTACCAACATGCTCCTGCTGCCTGCACACGTTCATTTGAATATTTTAAGAAGGGAAAATTCAGTCCTCCTAATAAATTAACATGTAAAAACAAGCATTGTCTTCTTGATCCAATATTTAAATACAAAATGATGCACATCAACTTTATGGTTTACAGTTGGTAGTAAAGAGTAACTGTATGGTTTACAGTTGGAAAAGAGTAAGGATGACAGTGATTACCGGTACTGGATTGGGTTTTTATTATATCCAAGCCCTAATTATTGGTTTTTAAATATTGTTTATTATTTAATATGAAATAAAAAAAAATAATACATATTTAAATTATGTTTGTAGTAAATGACAATTTATGCTATATATATATTGGTTTAGATTCGAATCAAGTTTGAAGTGGGATTTAACAATATTTATACTTTATTTATTAATAATTATAAAAAAAATCTCACAAAATAATTTGGATAAAGAGATCAATTATCATGCTGTTTTACTTTTCATCTTTATATGATTAAAAGGCACTTCTTTAGATAAGAAATTATATTTGTTTATTCAATGAAGAATCTTGCTTCGTGACGACTAGTTTCGCTACTTCCATGGCACTAGAATCCAGGGCCTAAATAATTAGAAGTTCAAAAGATAACAAATAGAAGCTGATAAATTATTTCTTTTGAGAATCCCTTTTAGGACTTTTTATTCCGCTCTGAGTATCGCAGTTGATAAAATTGTTTTCACAGTCAATAAAGAAGTTCAAAACGTGAAAACATGTTCTGTTTTTTTAATTTATTTTACTTTAAAATATATATTAAATTGATATATTTTTATAATATTTTTCAATTATTTAATACGCTAACGTTAAAAATAATAATAAAAAAATTCCAATGCTACCGTACGTAGTTGTTAAATAACCTTCTTTTCTTAATTTGGTTTTTGTGTTTCTTTAGTTATTTAAAGTGTTTACGTGAGGTATTATAATGTTTATAAAGATTAATTTGAGAAGAAAAATAAGAGAAATTAAAATTAAAAAAAAAAACGTACCAAGCTTTTTTTATTAGTATTATATTGGGAAAGCACAAAATTAAAAACTATAGAGTTAACATTGAAACATTCTAAGCTATAAGTGGAACATTCATGGATTAATATGGAAAAAATATATTAATTAACTTAAAATACACAACTATATACATAACCCATCTTTGTCTTTCTCATCACATGCATACGATTATCTAAATTTTCTTGTGTAAATCTTTTTACCAAAAAACAAAAGATTATGTGAATTTCCCTTGGTGTCTATATATATATATATATATATATATATATATATGGATTTTGCGTGGCCGAAAGCATGCAACGGTGATATCCCACTTTAAGGACACAAAACTCAAGAACATACAAAAAGAAAGGCTTAAAACAACTATATTAAAAAGATATAGGAGATATATAGATAAAGGAAACTTACATGTGATGCAACAAAGTAAGCAATCATGTTGAGAGCGATTCCCCACCATACAGTTCCAAATATATAGCCAGAGAGACTTTGCATGCGTCGAAGGAGGCAGACGGAATAGTGTATTTTTGGGAGATATTGGAAGAGGAAAATGATCAGAAACACGTTCATCAGTAGCGTTACTGATCCCTTTTGCAACAGAGATGGAATTGCCACCCATAACACAATCTGCAGTGAGGAAAGCAAGCATATATATATCCTGTGTGTCAACTTCAACATATCATGGACACTTTCATTCTGATTGTCACTTTCACTTAGCGTAAAAGAGGTCCGTCATCTCTATAGATACATGCAATGGCATTTCAAGCAATATTTGCTTTTGATGTATATATACATATCTCTTTATGACGACAATGACTCTAAACAGTAATTCTGTCAAATTCAATTTATATTTTGCTTGAATATGCTGGAGTCAATATCAGTGAAAATATACCATAACCACCGCTAAAGTTAACATAAATGCTACTATATATATATATTTGTGAAATGCCAAGATAAATATATTTGTAAAAGCAGTGTTTTTTTTTTTTTGGAAAGCACCTCTAAGATCAATTATATTGAGCTGGAAGAAGGGTCTAGAGATAACCTATGTCTTACAAAAACATCCCTCATGTGAGTCATCAAAACTAGCAAGAATAGAATTATTTTGATACGACTTGTAAGCTAATATATAGATATTCATGCAGCAACTACTGACATATTGAAAAGTAAGCAAATATTCTTGCCCAAATTAAGCTTCTTTGTTTTCTTACTGCACAATTAATTACAAGTAATTTTTCTTTGCTTAGCAGTTTTTAGTTGATTTTTTTAAAAAAAAAAATCTTAAAACTAATCTCAACCTTTTCTTTGATTTTTTTTTTTTCCTAAAGTTCCCATTTGAAAGTAAGTTTATTTGTACCCTCAATTTTCTGTCTACCACTTTGCCTTCCAAACTGCTGCGACCACCTGTGTCTCCTAGAAACATGTAATTGATAATGACTGTTTAGGCAGGAAAAATAACAGCACTCTCGTTTTTTCCTTTTTAGACCTCCTTATCTCATCTATTTAATTATATATTTCACGCTCACCCGCCATTAGAGTTTTAGCTAAAAGTTGGCTAAGCTATTGAATTAATGATTCTGAAACAAAGAGAGTTTACTGTAATTCCAGACTCTGATTGAATTTGGAAGTTAAAATCGAATATTTCTACTGACTGAACTTATGTTCTCATCAGAAATATCTTTTGCTGCACGACATGTGACAGACACGTGTATAGGAGCAAATGAGTGGAAACTTGGATGATGAAAAGCTAAGTTGAGACTCAATTTCAGAACCGGAATTATTCAGGCAGCATTTGCACCTATTCTTTACGTCCTATAGGGAATATTTATAGCTGATTGATAATTAATGTGGGGGCCTGGACACCTTTTAGCCTTGAATTTGGTTTATGATAACATCATCATCTACACTTCCAATCACACAGAGAACTCGTTTAATTCAGGAATCTAGAAATAGTACTAGATCATGTGTGCACTCATGGAATGCTTCATTATATGCACATAATTTGTAAGAGTTTAGTCCAGATTTTTATTTATTTTTCTATTTCTTGTATGCTAGTCCAGATTAAGGAATATAGCTGACCTCAACTACTATTTAATGGCAAATAGCATTGAAGACTCGGTTGAAATTAGCTTCCATTTCACTTTCTTATGGCAAATCAGGAGGTAATTAATTTATTAAAATGAAAGTACTAATTTCTGTAATCTGTAGTATTGAATTTTCAATTAAGTAATTTATGAAAGTGAAACATTCCATTTATATCAATTAACGTGTGTTTCAGAAATCTAAAATTAAATTAATAAAATCATTATTTATAATTCGGGTTACATCTACGGGATTTAGTGAGTGCTTCAGAATGTACTAATTTTTATTTTTTGGTGTTTTTTAAAAGTGTATTTCACTTTAAAAAAAATATTAAATCGATATTTTTTAGTGTTTTTTTAATAATTTTGATGTGCTAATTTCAAAAATAAAAAAAACTAAAAAAATCTTAATTCATTTTGAAACAATAAAACTTTTGAAAAGCATTTACATTACAATAACAAACATTATCTATAAATCATTAAATATTATATATATAGTTAGTGAGGTGTGTAAACATATATAAAAACCTGGAAAAAGTTCTTTTGATTATATTATATAATATGGCACGAAGTCAACTTCCCAACAAGCCTAATTAAGAAAGTGAATGCTCCTTCCAAAAACCAAGCATCAAATTGATCAACAGACCGTTGTGTTTGTTTTCCATTACCCATTTTTATCCTCTTTTTTTTTTTCTTTTCTAAATTGAAAAAACGACATGGCTAGATCACATGGTTACACTACCCTATATAGAGAGAGAGTTAACCTGCATGCCAAAAGAATCCATGGCTAAAAACAACTACTGGCATGGATTTGCATGTGTCACCTTCTCAGACACTAGCATACAAAAAATGTACTAAACAAATTATGAACATGCCCCTTGTGACATATATGGTGTTATATACTAGTTGCCATGACATAACAGATTCAATATGCTGGTGATAGTTACTTGAATGGTAATTAATGTTAATTACTGTTGTCATTTGCTGAAAATCTTACCTGGGGTAGAGGCAGAATAACGAAGAGATCAAAGAAAAATCCTTTCTTAGCCTTCAAGTACCTCAGAGCCGAGGAGCAAGGGCCGGCAACTCGGGACCCTCCTCTTTCTCCATCTCCACCACTTTCACCACCACCATGTGGTCTCTTGGCTATTTTCAGCTGCAACCACATGTTCCACAAGTACAAAACATCAGTCATGCACCGGAGAGCCGTGACCGTGATGGCAAACCACCCATCGACGAATAGGCACATGCACGTGTCGCTTATTGAGAGGACGTAGAAGAAGAGAGGGTCCACAAAAAGCCCTGTGGCACACACGAGGAGAAAAACCCTATTCCATTCCTGAACCCATTTGCCTCTAGGGTCTAACACCTGTCCTAGAGACCACCCTCTTCTTTTAGAGCCACCACCACACAGATTCAAGAACATGCCTTTGCAATCTTGTGGACTTTCCTCCTCCACATCTTCTTCTTCTTCATCATCATCTTCACCTTCATCTTCTTCAGTTTTGCTGTCTTCATCTGTAAAATACTGCAAGTACTGTGCAGCATTTGAGTTTTCTTGGTGCTCACTAGCCATGAAAAGAGGTGAAGAGAGGGAGCTGGAGGAGGTGTTTAGGTTGGTAAGGGGAGAGCAATACACGTATGACTTTCTTTGGGGGCATGAATATGTATAAGAAATAAGGACACAACTGTAGACTGTGGAGATAGAACTTGAGAGAAACAAGATCCTTTTATTAAAGTACCAAAATACCCTTAGGTTGGTGTTCTGTTCCTCCATTATCTGCCACTAATCCTTCACTTAATCAGATGAGTAATTATTAGTAAAGGAGTTAAAGCTGAAAAGTCAGCATTAACTCTGGATAATTGATTGCGTTAACAGCAATAGTAATTACCCAACACGTTTTTGGCATGTTTTCTAGGTAACGCCATGTTAAATGTCAAAAAGTGTTTCTACAGTCTTTATTTTTATTTTTATTTTTATTTTTATTTTTGTGTTTTAAAAATATTTTTAAAAATATTTAAAAATTATTATTTTTTATTTACTTCAAATTAATATAATTTTACTTTTTTCAAATCATTTTAATACGTAGATATCAAAAATAATTTTTTAAAAATAAAAAAATATCATTTTTATGTATTTCGACATGAAAATTTTTTTGAAAAACAACTTCAACCACACTCCACAGGAGTGGATTAATTACTTTCTATAAGTTTGATATTTTTTATGAAAACTTAAAAATTAATATTTATTAATACATTCTAATACAATCGTATTTAATTATGACACTGAAATTGTATTTATGTTCTCCATATATATATATATATATATATATATATATATATAATGTTTTGAAAAAAGGTTTATGACATTATTATTTTGAAATATCCTTACGGGTTTGATGGCTAGTGGATTAATTACTTCTACATTATTATTTCAAAATTAAATTCAAGATTTATTATAAAAAAAAAAAACCTTAACTCTTTTCTTTTAAGATGAGAATACCTTAACTCTTTTCTTTTAAAATGAGAATTAGATTAACATAGAAAATGACAAAAAAATATATACAATTGTCAAGAAAAATTATTCTAAGAGAATAATACAGTATAAAATTTTCAAATTCTTGATAATAAAATCTCAAAAAATCTAAGCAGCTTGGGAGCAAGATTTATATCTTGAATAATTAATTAATCTTTTTATTTTGGAAATCTGATCAATTCTCTCCTCGAGGTGACTAGTGGCTGGTACCTAAAGAGGAAAAATATCCCTAGTATAAAAATATATCTTATCAAAGTAAAAATCATGGGTGCAGCGTTTATCTAAGCCTGAAGATGATGAGTCTGACGAACCGTCAAACCCACAGATACTTGGCCTCAGCGCTTGGTTGGGTCTAGGGATGATGGATCTGGTAGTTCACCACACCCATAAAAATCTAGGCTCCGCTCTTGGTTGAGCCTAGAAATGATAGGTTATTACCCTAAACTTTGTTCATTTGTTTATGAGAGAGGATATTACCCTTAACTTAGTGAGGGGTTAGAGCTAGTCTAGGGTTGTTCTCATCACTAAAGGGTCCCTCCCCGTAAAGTAAACAACAAGCCTCCTATGACCCTAGATAAGGAGAAAAATTATGTTTCGCTGGCCTCGACTTCGACTTAATATGAAGTTAATAATATGGTCAAAGGTTGTTACTAGATTCTCTTGTAAAATACATTGATTTTTTGTATTTTTCTCCTTTTTTTGAACTTTTTTGTTTTTTTTTTGTAGTTCTGATAGCTGAAGAAATAACTTCAGTAAGGCCTGTAGAAGAGAGTCTACCCTAGGGATTTTTATCTTATGTTTCTGATTAAGGCATAGGTGATGGAGGACCTCCCTATCCTTGTGAACTCTCCACTTCTGAGGGTTTTGCTTCTAAGGAGATCATGATAAGAGTTATGGCCCCTACAAAGATGGAGGGTACTGATCTTCCCCCATCCAGGGAAGAAATGAATATAACTCCCCTTGTGGTGATCGTGGAATTCTGTGTTTCAGTCGCTCATTTAAAGGCTCATGTGGTGGTATTTTCTCTATCACAGATTCTTGTATTGTTAACTAAGGAAGCAGCGGGTGGGACTTCCACGAAGGCTGACCCCATGGAGTTCAATGGCACCTTTTCTCAAGTGGTTCGTGGTTGCTCTCCCTTTGATTTTCCCATCCTGTCAGAAGGAAAGTAGGAACTCATGGAGGCCATGGTTGGAGGAAAAATAAGCCTTAGAAAGGCTGGCATCGAGGTAGTGAGAACATTAAAGAGAGTTCTTACCATCTCGTCAGACATCTCAGTAATGTCAGATGAAATCTTCCACTGCTATTTGACTTTAACTAGCCAAATAACTTTTAATGTAAGGAATTTTCCTGGTTCTTTTTTTTGGTTTGATGATTTCCTTTTTAAACATTTTCCATTGACATATCTTCACAATTTGAGCCCATTATCAAGGCATTGAGTGACCAAAAAAGGTCATATGAGGGAGGTTGTAGCTACGAATATGGTAAACCAAGATGCTTTTAAATGGATGCAGAGAGAGAAAACTATTATGAAGGCCAAACTGCAAAGTATTAACGTGGATTATTCCGCTTTAAAAGACCAAGCATAGGGTTTTGCCCTTAAGCTAGGTTCTTGCGAAATAACATTCGAGGCTACCTACAAACAGGTGGTTCCTTTGGGATAGGAGCTTGAAGCAAAGGCCTCCCAAGCTAGTCTATAAGCTGAAATTATTACTGCACAAGCGGAGCTTCTTGCTGCAAGGGAAGAGGTTTGGCGTTTCCAGGCAAAGTTGGAGATTTTAAGGGACTCTTTTTAGGGAGTTTCATGGATTTTTCAGAGGGTTTGCAGCTTTGAGCGAAATACTAGGAGATAAGATATTCTTTTCCATGTCCAAGCTGTGTTTCTTCAATCTTTTAATGGGGAAACAAGTTGATTTTAGTGCAGCCTTTCACCTACTCCCAGTCCTTAATTTCATGGATATTTTCTCGATTAGAGCCACTACAACCCAACGGGGGGAGTACCTGGATGAGGAGCCTGGGCTAGATTTTTAAACCCTTCTAAAAATGTATATATGTATTCTTCTTTCATGTACATCATATTTCTTTCATGATTCTTTTATCTCCATATTGCTCTTCATGAGTTTAAAGTCCATATGTCGAGTTCGTATCTGGATTTAATGCATGTACTTATAAAATTATTTATGCATCTAACACCCATACTTAGGAGATTTCTGGGTCCAACACCCATGCTTAAGAGAACATTTCTAAGTCTAACGCCTATAATTAGGAGATTTCTAGATCCAACGCCTATACTTAGGAGAATGTTTTAAAATTTTAAACTTTTCCTAACCTTAATTAAGGTTAAAAAAGGATATATCTCTTGCTTGTAATGGAGAGAAGAGGCTCGGTATCAAGTAGATTCCTAGATAGATTTGTAGTAGACTGTTAAAAATAGCTTTCTAGGTAGGTGATGGAATTTTATGTTGGTATCCTTAGGCAAGGCAATGTATATCCTGTCCTTGAAGAGATGTGCAATTACACTGGGAAGACTAAGTCAATCTCTTTCAAGGTAAAGTGTGTCGTAACATTAAAGAGACATTGATTCTTTTCAAAGTAAATATGTTATCGCACTAGAGAGGGTAAATTCATCTCATCCTTGGAAGGTTAAAGGGTTGTCATTCTAGGAAGATCGTATTTGTCCCCGTTGCTAAGAAAGTGTTTATCCCATCCTCAGAAAGATGTGTTGTAACACTAGGGAGATGTTGATTCTTTCAAAAGTAAATGTGTCATCGCATCAAGGAGAGTAAATTCATCCAATCCTTGGAAGGTTGAAGGGTTATTACCATGGAAAGAACTTATTCATCCTCGTTGCTAAAGCAATGTCTATCCCATTCTTAGCAAGATGTATAATTGCACTAAGAAGACCAAATCAATCTTTTTCGAGGTAAAATATGTCATAGCACTAGGGAGATGTTGACTCTTTCCAAAGTAAATGTGTTATCGCACTAGGAATAGTAAATTCATCCTATCATGAAACTTATATTGTTAGTCATTGACCATAGTACATTGTTATCTCCCCTTCAGGTATAATCATCTTTAATAACACTTCTGTTAGGGGTCATAGTCTCAATTCTAGAAGAAGAGAGAATAGATTTTCTCCCGTAAATGTCTTATAGGCGATCTTCAGATAGACTTCTCTAGATGTACACTTTGAACCAACATTATATTGTTCTTGTTGAAAACTTTCCAAAAGTTTAAGGCTCCAACGCGTCTGTGAAGTTAATAAATGCATAACCCAGACTTGCTCATTTTTATCAAGTCTATAAGCATGAACAAAGAATCATGTTCTGATTTTGGGCGATCAATTTGTTACGTAGCATTTTTTTGCTTCTTATCCAAGAATGTTGAGGCTCTAGTGGAACGAATATGTTGATGGTTGTAATGAGGTCCATGACGCATCTCTTTTCGAGAGGGTCTTGGCTCTTTGCCTTTGATATTGATTTGGGATGTCAATAAACAGCCCTAGAAGAATAATTTATGGTTATTTTTAATGTTTTCCACAAATGACATCATTGATGATGTCTTAAAAAATTCAAGTAGCTTGGAGTAAAGCTTATGTCTTGGATAATTGGTTAATCATTTTATTCTAGAAATCTAATTCATTCTCCATTTGAGGTGACGAGTGGTTGGTGACTGGTGCCTACAAAAAGGTTCAATTTGGTGAATTTAGGACTCTCCATTGATTAAGTTAGTGATTTTTTTAGAGAAGATATAATAATCTTATAGAGAGATACTTTAAAAAACAAATATACAATAGAGAATGAAGATTTTGAACCTCATAGTAGAAGGATTTATGACTTATTTACATCCTATAAATTTTTTATGGAGATGATGGGTAAAAACATAATATTGCCTTAATAATATTAAAGAGGAAAAATATACTTGACACATATACTAATGTTGATGGAATATATCTTTGACATATGTATTAAAGAGGGAAAATATCATTGACATATGTATTAATGTTGATGGAAAATATCCCTGAGATATGTGTTAAAAAGAAAAAATATCCCTGACATAAAAATATATCTCATTAGAGTAAAAATTATAGGCACAACACTTGGCTGATCTCAGAGATTGTGGATCTAGCAAACTGCCAAACTTATGGATGTTTGGGTTCAGTGCTTGGTAGGCTCAGAGATGGTGTGTTTAGCAGTTCATCGGACCTACAGAAGTCTGGGTTTGGCGCTTGGTTGAATCCAAAAATAATAGATCAATACCTAAACTTTGTTCATTTGTTCAAATGATAGAATCCAGGAAAAGATTAAAATTTTTTTGATAATCCATCACATTGCTTAATTCGTTTTTTTTTTCTTTTTGTATACATGATTATTGAAACCCTCATTTGAATTGAAATATCTCATGCATCGGTGGTCATGAGAATCTAAAAATAAAAGGTTAAATAGAAATGAAAATATAGTATAAAGAAACTCAACAAACAATCATCCCGTGATACTCTTGATTCTAGAAACTTGTGTAAAAACTTTATAGCATTTAGTCATAACGTGGCAAAAATTTTATATTGAGAATTAGAATTTAGTTTTTTTTATGATCATTTGTTAAATTCTCTTTTCTTTTCTATATTTTTTTATAGGAAAGTTAAAAGTTAAGTATTAATACAAAGTATCTTAGTTTTAATACTTAATTAAGTAAATATTAGCTGCTAATATCTCAGAGACATTCATTTATTTTAGAAGACTTATATTAAAGAAAAAAAATGATAAATCATGTTCAAAAAACACGAGAGGGTCCTTATCCCTTTTTATAATGGCATCCTTATTTACAAACTTTTATTCCCGCTTTCATGAGAGTGTATGTCTTGTCAGGGATTTTTATAATACAAAAGGCCATGCTCATTGAGAAATTCTCCCAAAAGGGAGGAAAATACAAACTATTTATTAACTCCATAAAGAACGTACGCTACTATAGCAAAAATTCAATTTAATTAGAAAGGGATGTAGTCACAATCGATGAAAATAAATGATAAGAATATCTAACATAAAAAAAAACAAAATCTTTGGATTGAGTGTAAAATTTTAGGATATAGATGAGTATTAAATAATAAATTTAAAAGTATTGGGATTTTACTGTACACCGACACCCAAAATATTTTGGATTATAACAGTAATCTATATTGGATTCTTTTTTTTTCTACTTTTTTGTTTTTTTACTTTTTTTTTAACTTTTACAACAGTAAATTTTTTTTTACTTTTAAAACAGTAATATTTTTTAATATATTAAGAGAGTGTTTGAAAACGCGGTTTTAACGGCGTTTCCTAAAAATATGAATTTGTTTTTTTAAAATTAATTTTTTATGTACTAATATAAAAAATAATTTTAAAAAAATAAAAAAATATTTTAATATATTTTAAAATAAAAAACACTTTAAATTATTATAATTATTGTACTACGAACGGAGAAGTGACTGTGCAGCAACTGTTTTGCCATTAATTTACCAGGAACAAGAAGACAATTGATATGTATATAACTGGATCAGCGGGACCATCGGTATATCAGGAGAAATGATTTTTAGCTACTATACTTTAATCTTTTTTTCCGTTGATGATACTGCCTCAGCAAGAGTGTGGACGAAGGCAAGGCACTCCTGTCATGTCAAAATTTTAAAATAGAAAACACATTTATGTTCATGCATGCTGTGCCAAAATGCTGGGAAACCCAAGTTTTCACTTTAATCATATCACTGTCGTGTCTTTCTTCGGCGCTGTCTAAGTGTGAGGTTCCGCGTTGTAGAAAACCTCGTTACCTTGAATAGTGTTTATGTATGGCTGTAAGTTTGATATATATATATATAGAGAGAGAGTGCTATCGGAACTTACACCAAGGTGAACCCGCTACGGTTGCAGTTCGGAGGTCTAACCGGTGGTTTACTTATTATAGCTGAACCACCATGTATCTTTTTATAATAATATATACAAAATCTTCATATATTTATTATTCTTTTACCATATTAAATATTATGGTAAAAATATATTTGTCTAACATTACAGTAGAATAATAATCTAGAACATAAAAATTAAAAGCTAGCGGTTTAGGAACCGGCCTACCACGAGGTTAACTGATTCATCAATTTAACATCGTTATTCATATCAATCATTTTCTTCTTTCGTTATTCACGAAATTTGGAATTATTTGACCACCTGTCCAAATTCTAATCAATAGGAAAGGGACTGGACGTTAGCTTGATTGATAAGGGGAGCGGAGGATATGCTCTTTTTGATAATAATCGAGAGAGCTTGTGGCTATGCTCGAAGTCGATCTATGAAGGATATGATTAAGTTGTGGAAGCACGGGGACATTTTAGGAAACTTAAAAGAGAGAAACGGAGGGGGAGGGCAAGAGTAACATTACGCGAGGAAGGCGAGAAGGTCAAGAAAAGGACTGGGGGACGGTTGCGGTCTTATTCACAAATAAGTTTGAACAACAGCAGGTTCCATGCAGTTTCGTCCCTTTTGTCTGTTTGCCCATCAATTATCTGTTTGATACCTAGGAATTCATGGACGTGAACGACGCAACTTCTTCTTCCAGCTAGCCACCAAGAACTAACAGGTAAGCAGTGATGAAGAGCCGTTAGCCCATCGAACACACCACTGCCCTAAGCTTATACAGAACAAAACATCCTTTCTCTCTCTCAGCAGCCCGACTCATCTCCTTCTCTTATTCTATACTCGTACCAACTTGGATGGTAAATGGAAAGTGAGACTGTTGTTTCGGAAAGCATGTGAACGATTGCAGAGTTAATGCAAGAAAATGGACAAGACAGATTGCAATTGTACATACCTAGCTAGCCATGGCCCTCAAATGTGACTCCATGTCACATGGATGAGCTCTTGTTGATGGATGTAAAATAAGTTTCAAAGTTTTTTGTTTTTTTTTTAAAAAAAAGAGAAAATTAAAATTTTATTATGCTAGATAAATTAGAAACTCATTGTAGGCTTTGCTTCTAGCTAGGTAGAAAGAGATTTTATAAACTGTGAAAGCAACCAAATCTTAGACGATAAGATGGAGATCTTTCCATCTAACAAAGAGTTTGTAATGTGGCTAGCTTCCATAATACAAATAGAAGATGCCCCTTCTAACTAGTATATACTTTATTGCATTTTCCCAGATACAGACATTTTGCTTTAATTTGCAGAATTCGGCTGGGATCTCTGGCCCATAATGTTGAATAGGCCATGCTAGGGAGTGGCGTGTTTGATTCAATTTCAAACATGGCTTGAGCAAGAAAGGAAAAGTCATGCGCTGATTGATTTGCTTGCTAAACTGGGGTCTTCGATCTCGTCATTGAATGGTCTGGGTGCCTTTATTATTGGATGATGTTATGGATGCTTTCCGTCGTCAGGCACTAGCCTTTCTATTCTTTGCTCTCTTGTGCCAAAAACAGTCGTCAATTAATGAAGATTTTGTGGCATATTACTGCCAGTTCCGTGCAATTTGTATCAATATTGATGCCTGCGGTCCTGTTTGTTATCAAATAAACCAAAACAATATGATCTTTTACTGTTTTGTGTTTACTGTTCATGCTTTCACAAGTATTTTTTCTCACTTTTTTTCATATTTTGGTCTATGAAGTTTATAGTTTTTTTTTTCAATTCAATCACTTCACTTTTTATTTTCAATTACATCATTTTCATTTAAAGCTATGCTTGTGTAATTTTATGAACTCAAATGATTTGTTTTGCTCTTTCTTCACTCGCTTTGTTAGTGTGTCATTAAACATTTCGATATTAAATTAACAATTGATTTTATAAAATACATTTTG
>Ga0325411_1001430_pt1 | contig 26643 bp, 10 predicted proteins | sample PopdelMetagenome_13_FD_206181 | JGI IMG/M metagenome (GOLD analysis project Ga0325411, IMG submission 206181) | Populus deltoides microbial communities from Bellville, Georgia, United States - Xylem-PdIQD-R4 | ecosystem: Host-associated > Plants > Phyllosphere > Stem > Wood/Secondary xylem... | reverse complement strand
TTTCTTGCACGAGATAGTAAGGGCCAAGGCCTCTACTCTAAAATTAAGAAATCTGCTAGGCGTGGAAGTCGAGAGGGAGAAGGAGAAAGAGAGGGAGCGAAGAGCAGAAAAGGAATAGAATTGTTGAATGAAAACTTTGTCACTAAACCCTCTTTATATACAGGGAAGTCTTGGAGGCTTTGACATAGAAAAGGTCCCACAAGTTTCCTGGTTCTCGAGAATATATATATATAAAATAGCACAATATCAATCACCGATTCTGTAATGCAAGCAATATCAAGAATCTCACCCTTTTTTCACACGATATTTTTATCTCCAATGACAACTGTTCATTTCTGTCATCTTGTTAAAGCTTCCTTCATCTAAATCTTTCTATACGATCCACACCGAATATGGTGGTTGATGGCGGGTGGGTGTTAAAGTTTTTTTTTTTGGAAGGCTCAAAATTAACGATGATCGATTCTTTTAAGGCCTTATTGTTATAATAATAATAGTGGTCTTGTTAACATTTCTGCAAGTCCCCACTTCCCAACCTATGACTAATTAACCAAATCCTTGATGCATGAAGGAGCTTAAGACTCCAAAATTCCATACTAAAACCAATATCTACAGCATGCAAATATTTCAAGAGATCTAAGAGTAGTTAAGCTGTGATGATCTGACAAAGATACCAATTTACACAAGATTAGATTCTGATTTGGGAACAAAGTTGGGATAAAATAGAAGGATTGAGAAGATCTTACGGGCCTACGTACAGCAGAACTAATATCAAGCAACAGATTTCATAACATCATTAGATTTTCAAGTATCGTAGTTAATTTCTAATAATCATGTAAACTGATCTAGTTTTGCAAGTCCTACTTGTGTCTTGGCAAATTAAGACATGTTTTTGGTAAACATGTGTAGAATGTATAGTGTCACGTACGTAGAGATGAGGGATTATCCAGTGTCGCTGAAGTCAACGTGGCAGGAAAGTGTGTGCCTGCTCCATCAACAATGTTAATGATCAACAACATAATATAATTAATGAGCATAGGTCATTAATTAACTTGCTTAATTAATCACTTAACCGATGGCTTATATATATCACAAAAATGCATGCATGTTGAAGATGCATATCTATGAATATCTATATATAGCTTGTCTGTTGCCTTAGCATGCCAGCATGTAAGGGTTAAGATACTTGTCTTGCGGATTTCAACTGACAAGCCCAGAGGATAAAAAACAGTTGATGGGGAAGGAATAAAAACAATAGAAATAAGAAAAACACGTTGGATAATTAAGAAAATATTGTGCTTCCTTTTCTTCTTCCTCTTCTTCTCTTTTGAGATGGAATATCATGTCTCTTAATTTAAATCATATATCGACGTCGTGGGGTTCGATGAATATCCATCTGTGTGTGTGTGTCTATCTTGTACTCAAGAACGTGAAAGGAGTGGTCGATGACGGCTATTCGGCGGCTTTGGCCTCTAAGACAGAGACAAAGATCTTGTTCTTGAGTACAATATATATATGTGTGTGTGTGTGTGTGTTTTGTCCGGAGTAATAGTCTTGCTATAATTACCAGTTGCAGCGTTACATTTGCTTAAAACTAGGATGTATGGGTTTTTACATGTGGGTGAATCATATAATTTCAAGAGTTTGAACCTTTTTTTAAGGGAAAAAAATTAGTTAGAAGAATAAGAGTGCTAGTATTGAAACTAATGATGAAATAAATTATTATTATTATTATTATTATTATTATTATTATTATTATTAAGATGCTAGTGAGAGGGAGTGTTACAACCACAGATTTCATATTGAATAAATAAACAATATCAGACTTGTCCAGCTTGTTCTTTAAGCAAATCTTCCACGTTGTTCTAAAGTTCATTTGAGTTTACTTTTCAGTGATATTTATGAACTTCTCCCGCTCTTTCATTTAATGGAGATCAGTTATTTATTTATTTTGGTTATTTTCGTTGATCATTATGAAACTTATTTGGTTTTATCATCATGAACAGGTTGGAACGCCAAAGTCCCAAAATTTTTTTCGTTATGGGCATAAAATGGATAATCGACCAAAATCATGTCTTTTTGTGTTATAGCTCATATCATTAAAGGTAACGATATTTTGATATTGATTCTAAACGTATTTATATTGCTATCATGTTCGTTTTCATGAAAAGTGTGTTCCTTTTGCACGAGAAGCGCAGATAGCTTCTCCTCTAACACCAAACAGTACTGCACCTGTTCTCAGTAGCCCTATTTCTATTTCCTAGCAACCAATCCTCCTCTTGTTCTATCCTCCTTGAGACCACAAACACCGCACCCCATCAGTACATCGTGTTCTAATGTAACTTGCAGGCTACGGTAAGTCCCGCTTGTATTAATTTGTTTTTGTTTTATTAATATACATCGTCCAAAGTGAGTTTGCGTCAATTAATTCTACGAATTTTGAAATTAATATCTATATAAACTTATTATCCTTAAAAAAACTCAAATTTATGACCATTCAAGAACAGTCCCACTCATGTTTTGACTATACACATTGTTATGGCTTCTTCTACATCTGCTGCAACACCATTACAACGTACAGCTCATCCCGGAAGCAGCCTAGAAGTTGGGACTTGGAAAGGAAAAGGACTGGTCAATGGGATCAATATAAAGGACAGCTTAATCACAACTGGATAGCATTGAAGTAGTAGCATTCTTCAACACTGCACTACGACTGTGTATTTAAACTAATTGCTTTTGGATTATACTCTTAACATGATAAACTCTTTTTTAATCGTCGACAGCTCATTGTGTCAACATCAGTTTAGTAAAGTGTTGCTTTTGTCACGTAATGTTGTGGTTACGGGATACAAAATGTTTTTCTGTCTGGATTTACTGAAAATTGCCTCCCAACATTTGCCGCGGGTTCTTTTTTATATATACTTGATTAAATAAGATCAACATGCATCGTAAGCATACAGTGCATGCTCTGCCAGCATCAAATTAATTAGTCTAAACATGAGAAAACCGACCCAAGTCTAGATAAGATAATGGTACTTCTCCTATAATCTTTTTGTAGTGAAAAAAATGATACTAACTAATTGATATATTTCCTAAGACTTTCTACATGTAAAAATGAATATTCTTTGAAAAATAACCAACTTATCGCATCCATTGATCATGTTGGGTTTCCCGAAACAAACACACACACACACACACACATATATATATATATATATATGCAACGAAAATGATAAATTTAAAAATTATTCAGGAGTCTCAAGGATCTTATTAAACAGATCTAAAGTTGTTTAAGGTATGTTATATAAATATTACTTGAAAATCAAATGTTCTTTTCAACTTTAAATAATTACTTCAAGGCTAAGTTGTCGTAAACCACAAGCCGTTCAAGTATCCAACCTCTAATGGTAATCCACATGAACCACCAATAAGAAATCTCTTAAACTCTTTTAGGAGAGAAAGAATGACATACCTTTAAATGTTAGTTCTTTTCTTTTGTGTTTTTTAGGTGTGTGCAACTTACATGGTATTTCTCTTTGTTCAAGAGTACAAAAAATAAAAGTCATGACATTTTATTTATATGGAAACCTGAAAATCCTATACATAAAAAAAATATTAATTTGCTCCCTAAATAATATTACATATATTATCATAGAAAAAATTTAGAAATTTATTCAATCATATCCTTACATGATTTTTCTTGGTCTAGAATTGTAATTCCCTGTTTAAATTACATTTTGGTCCTCAATTTCTAAAATTTATTTACAATCAAGTCACACTTGATTAATCATCCCATTTTAATTTCTAACCAATGCTTCTTATGTATGTGACTCATTACATTTCTTAATAAGTTTGCCCAAATATAAATTACAATCCTAAATAAAATAGGATTAAGTAAACTAAACAAATTAATTTATTGTCAAATCAACAATTGATTGATTTATATTTGAAGATCAAATACAATGTCTAGCAGCCTGTCATAATCCCCCAAATATTAGAAAAGTCATAAGTGATTTGACTTAACCTATTAGTGATTAATTTTTCAAAGTAATTATTATCTCTTCATCAACAATGTTCTGATTTAGACATTATAGCATGAAGTGTATCCACCATATCAAATCACATAGGTGTTCATCGAGGAACCCTCTCTATCATCCTACAGTTGAACAATTCCTTAGAGGTCTCATACCTCTCAGTCCTACTAGCCGCATCAAACAACTCTTTGAGATGCTAAATTTTTATTATATAAGCATTCATATCCTCGTGTTGTGATTGAAGTTCAAGTGACATTGCTGGCTAACATCACACATTTAGCTTGTTCATCATCATTAGTATGACATTGATATCCAGTCATTTTATTTGTTATCAATATCCTTATTAAGGATAAGAGGAGTTGGATTTTCAAGTACATATAACTTTCTTTCTTATTTAAGCACAATTCTTACATTTCAGTATCGATCTAAGAAGTTTGGTTTAGTCAATTTATTAGCATCAAATATGCTATATAGGGTTATATTTATTTTTAATCATGATAATCTATCAACTTATTCATGTAAGGATAACGAGTATTGGTTTCATGAATAAATATTTATAACTAAATTTAGATAAAGTCTTTAATTATAACTAAATTAAGTAGATAACATGGCGTATCAATCACATCTTTATATGACTCTTAGATCAGTTAGGTGACAAGTTTCTATCTAAATATATCATATATGTTTCACCTAACTACTGCCTCTACTCTTATATGATTATAAGTAATTCATCAAAATCATATAAATTAGTTAAGTAATATCTAATTTTATAACATTAAACATATTTGATTAACAATATATTTGAGCAGCTCAACAAGATATCCATGAATAAAATTATGGTTTTATGCATGTAAAATCAGAAGGCAACAAATCATGTTCTCAACATGTACTTAATATATTAATGAGAAATTTATTATTTTAATTAAGTCTCATTCTATGACATTAATGATATGTCACACATAACAATTAAATATAACATAAACCCCTAACATGTCATTCTAATTGGATGATTATGGACATTTTTAAACTAATTTTTTTGGGCTATTGAAGGGAATTAGGTGGTAAAAACCTAGGTAACTATTGAAAAACTTTATATTCCCTTTATGAGCACCATGATTGTAGCCTTTTTTATCATTTTTTCTTTGTTTTGGATTTTAAAATAGAATTTTCTATCTAAATTTCTACATTTATAAATTACATAATATTTATTGTATAAGAAACCTTAACTTAAAATTCAAGGGGAATTAGATGAGAAAATGATTTTATAAAAGAAAAATAGAGAAAATGTACGACACGTAGGCCCTACTTGATATTACAATCATTTAACAATAAAAACATAATCACACTGGTCTTTAAATGTCTATAATCATTCATCATGCATAGGAAAATATTATTATGCATAATTAAATACATTGCATGCTTAAATTTTAATTATTGGCTTTATGTGAAATTTTAAAATAATATTTCTAACACTTGGAAATATTAAATCAAATTCAATTTGACAGTTTCCCAAACATAATAAATTTTATTTAATACAAATTCTTTTTGAATTCAAAATTTAATAAGAAAGTAAATCATATTAAAATTCTTATTAGTATCCTAAACTATTTTAAAATTAATTAAATAAAATATTCTGATTAAAAAACTCTTTTTATTTTAGAAAAACTATTTTTCTAAAATATTTTAATTAAAGAATTTAATTAAATCCTAATCTAATTAGGATAACACAAAAAAACCAAATTCACAAATTAATTACTTTAATCTAATCCTAATCCAATTAGGAAAATTATTTCTATGATTAATTTAATTTTGGTTTTAATTTTAAAATATAAAATCAACATTTTATATAAAGAGCAGAATCATAATTCTATCCCAAAATTCCTATAGTAATAAAGAATAAATTGTAGGAGTCATATGGTAATTTTACACACTAAAACATTAATGTTATACCTCGCATTGGGATGTTACATCCTTAGCTTGCTTGGAGCATTGGTTGTGCACGCAGCATAGCCAAACATACCAATGACGCTGGTGTAATTGTTGGCAGTTGTCAATTACCCAAACTTTTTTTTTAGTTTTTGGCTAGATCTAGCCAAAAAAATAGCCAAAACTTTTTTTAAAAAAAAAAACATTAGAGAAAAATTAATTTTGAGGAAAACATTTTTTCACATAAAATTAATATGAATTAACACCAATAACAATTAAAAATGCAAACAACAACCCTAATTGTCTAAAAATGGCTCTGACACCACTATTTGGTTTCTTGAAACATATATATACTCAGTGAAAATGGTAAATTTAATTTTTTTTTGGGAGTCTCAAGGACATTACTAGAAAAATCTAGAGTTTTTAGTGTTTATATGAAGATTACTTGAAGATTAAATATTTTTTTTGGCTTTGAATAATTACTTTAAGGTTGGGTTATCGCAAACCACAAGACGTCCAAGTGTTCGACCTTTAATGGTGATCCATTTGAACCACCAATGAGAAATCTCTTAAATCCTTTTAGGAAAAAGGGATTGTTATGCCTTTGAGTGTTAATTCTTTTCTTTTGTGTTTTTCAAGTTTTATCTAACTTTCATAGTTTTTCTCTTCATTCAAAAGTATAAAAAGTAAGAGGCATTGCATTCTATTTATAGAAAAATCTGAAAACCTTATAAATAGTAAAATATCAATTTACCCCTACAATAATATCACATATATTATTTCAAGATAATTTTAGTAATTTATTCAATCAAGTGCCTACTTAATTTTTCTAAGTCTAGAATTATAATTCCATGTATAAATTAATTTATAACCCTCAATTTCTAAAACTTATTTACAATCAAGTTACCCTTAATTAATCATCCCATTTTAGTTTCTGACCAATGGTTCTTATGTTTGTGACCCATTAGATTCATTAATAAGTTAGCACGAATATAAATCACAATTCTAAATAAAATAGGATTAAGGCCCCGTTTGTTTGCTGGAAAGTATTTCTTTTTGGAAAGTGAATTATTTTATGATGTTTGGTAGTGTAAAGGAAAATAAGTTGGAAAACACTTTCCAGTGTTTGGTTATGTCATGAAAAATTAGCTGGAAAATAACTTATTAATGTTTTTTTTTTCAATTTTATTAAAATAATGAGAAAGAAATCTTACAAATTAAAAAGTTGAATGGGAATGAAATTGAAAAAAAATATAATTTCATAAATTATCTTAAATAAAATAAATAATAATCAAAATAATAGAGATCAAATCTAAAAAATTAAAAGGTAAAGAAATTAAAATAATAATAATAATTAGCATTTCATAAATTATTTCAAATAAAATAAGTAACAATCAAAAGAATGCGGATCAAATTTGATAGATAAAAAATTTCAATTAAAAAATGATAAGGGAAAAACAAATAACAATTATAAAAATAAGGACCAAAATTAATATAAAAATTAAATTCTAAGGGATGAAATTCAAAAACAAATATTCAAAACAAAATATATATAGCAATCAAAAGTTTGAGGACCAAATTAATATAATCAACAAATAATATGACATTTCTAAATTTTTCACAACTTCCGGAAAGTGTTTTCCACCCAAAATAAAAGGAAAACACTTTTCGAGAAACCAAGCCAAATTTTTCTTTGACTGGAAAGTGTTTTCTGTTGACCGGAAAGTGTTTTTTGTTGATCAACTTTTCTAATGGCAAACAAACACAGAAAAGTTTGAAAAATAGTTTCCCTGAAACCAGTTTTCGGGAAACAAACACAACCTAAGTGGTTTAACTTAACTTTTAAGTGACTAGTTTCTCAATGTAATGATTATCCCTTCATCAATAATATTCTGATTTAGACATTATAGCATGGAGTACGTCTACTATGTCAAATCATGTTTGTTTTCAAGACTATAGTCATTGATTCTTTGAATAAGATTTGAAACTCATTTCAAATCTCATTTCATATTGCGCAATAATTTAGAATCAATACTATTTGAAAATATATGGAATATTTTTTTTAATTTATCTAGGGGGATGAATTCTTTATTGATTACTTAAATACCTTCATGTAGTTCATGTTATACCCAATATATGTCTATTTGTTACCCTTGATTAGGACAACGTGTAGTAGGATCAAAGCATAACACTTCTTATATAAGATAACTTAGTAATTTCAATTCTAATGATTACTTATAGAACCATCACGTAAATCTTTCCATGGACACATGTGATCTTTCTATATGAAATTCTTATTCAGGTCAGTTCAGTGTACATGGCATCTGACAAGTGCCTATATATTAGTTCTAGATATCTCTCATACCTCAACTTATGAGAACAATTGCTTCCTTTCATAGAAAAAAAATAATATGTATTAGTTTTAATAGCTCTAATTAATAGTTAGTTTTAATAGAGTATTGACTTAAGAACAATGCTTTTATGCAATAGGAATCTCATAATTATAATAACTGTATACTGTTCTTTATAAAGTATTTTTATCTCAAGGATTTTATCTTTATTCTAGATATATTAATCAAATATTTTATAAATATTAAAGATAAATAAGTTCTTATTAATAATGTAAATATATTTTCATGAACAAAGTAAATATCACGTGTCACCAAATGATCAGTTAAATAGCATATATACTAACAAATTCATTATCACAAAAAAAAAAAGATTCATTTAAATTTCATTTAACTATCCTTTTATTTACCAAAAAAAAAACCTATAATCTTAAAATACGTAAACTAACAAAATATAACGGTTGTATATCTGATATTATATAATAGATGAGGATAAATTATAAAATTACATAAATTAACTTCATCACTTGAGTTCAAGTAACTAGGATTATGCCACAGATACATTATTTTACAAAAAAAATACGAGTAAGCATGCTTGCTTGCTTCCTGATGACAAGGCATCAATCTTCTTGGAAGATGCATGGAGACCTCCCAAGTGGGAACCTTGACAGTACTAATCACGAAGAGATGATGTCAAGGAAAAGATGACATGAGAATATTGGGTAGGTCAGATTTTTGTATAAGGTCTTGCAATGGATTTCATCGATCACAGTTACGTTTCTTCTACCTTCTCTCAGTTTGATGCCTTTCTTTTTTCTTCAGACTTTTGTTTTCTTTCCAGTTTTTTAATGGGTCCTTTTTCATGACATTGCATATATTATTCCTACAAGCGTGTTCGTACGGACACGTTTTGTGAACCCCAGAGGGATCTGTGACGTTCGATATATATATATATATATATATATAGAGAGAGAGAGAGAGAGAGAGAGAGAGAGAGAGAGAGTCCCAGTTGAGCATGGCCATGGCGGTGTTCATTGTAGTCATGTTTACTAGTCACGTTTTGAAAAACAAAGTGCAGAAAAACTTCAATAATATGCTGGAAATTTCCGAAAGCTTTCAAAAATGGGTACTTACATTGAATTAGTTCACGAACAGTAGCTATAACAACACTACTTGCTTTGACTGGCAATAGTAAATGAGAACATATAAAAACAAATATTAATACTTTAAAGCCTTTAAATATTGTTATATATCAAGATTAGTTTCCATTTAATATTCTGCTTTGAATTTCTTTATGTAATTGTACTCTTTTCTCTCTCTTTCCCAGCCAATTAATTTTGTTTATGTTACATCAGTCACAAACAAGTGGATTGGCTTCAACTTCCTCTTATGTGCCAAGAATAAACTTTTCTCAGTCTGTTTGTTTTTGCGTTTTAAAAATACTTTAAAAAAAATAAAATTTTTTATTTTTTTATTTGCTTAAAATTAATTTTTTTCTAGTGTTTTCATATTATTTTGATGTGTTAATATCAAAAATAATTTTTAAAAAATAAATAAAATATTATTTTAATGTATTTTTAAACAAAAAACACTTTGAAAAATAACTGCTACTATACTCTCAAACACCTCATCATCATCATTATCACAAACACGTGTGTGTGCATGCATGTGTAAATATACAAGTCACAGGGAACATCTTGGTAAGCTTTCAATAAAAAAAACAAATGACATTAAGGAAAAAGTCATTACCTAAAGAACATTAAGGAAAAAGTCATTACCTAGTTTTATAACAACTAAAAGCTCTAATTGATTTTTCTAGGTAAAATGATGATTATGCTAAAAAAAATTAAAATCACCCTAAAACATTTTATCTAAGATAAAATGCTTTGTGTTTGTTTTTAATGATATAAGTACTTTTTTTTAATGATATATGGTATCTATCATGTATTGTATACATGCTTAAAAAAATTCTAAACTAGTATGTGTATTTTAGTCATTAAAAATGTAAGACTACTAAAACCTAAAACAGTAATTTATCCTGGCAATAAAGTATAATCCTCATTTTTTGAATACGAGTGTTAGACCCAAAGATGGCTATGGTTTTTAGACTTTGGTCCATTTTTTTATGTTACTTGTTAAAGCGCAAAACATATTCCACCCATATTCATAAAAAATACAAACTCATTTACCTTTAATGTGACTTCAAAGGAAAAACATAATTAGAATTCACAATCTCGAGGTAATTTTGAATTATGAGGAAAATACAAAATATTTCAAATTAAATGGAAGCTAAAATATGAAGACAAATCAACATTCATCTACACAACTTATCTACCCTTGATATGACATTCGAGGAAAAACCTTATTAAGATTTACAATTTTTGTACTGATTTTAAGTTACCAAGGAGTTTCAAACAACATAAAATTAATGAAAAACTAGTATTCACATACAAAGTTGACTTGCTTACCTTTAATGAGACATTTAAAGAAAAACTTAATTACAATTTGCAATTCTTGTGTCAATTTTAAGTAATGAGAAAAAGAAAGGCAAGTAATGGGAATGTTTCAATGAACTCTACCCACTTGGCATGTCGACAACTCAGCTTCCCTTAGCATTTAAGATGTTTCAATTACTTATGATCGGTATGGATCACAAACTTCTTAGGTCACAAGTAATGTTGTCAAGTTTTCAAAGTTCTTACCAGAGCATGAAGCTCATTATCATAAGCTCATTATCATAAGTATGATAATTCAATCCTATACCATTGAGCGTTTCACTAAAATAAGCTATAAGTCTTTTTTTTCTACATTAAAATAGTTATATTACCTATCTGTAAGACATCACCTTCAATCTCAAAAGTTTTTGTAAAATCAAGCAATGATAATAATAGAGTCGAAATTATTTTTTCCTTTAATAAACTAAAAGCATGTTCTTGTTCTCTATCCAATTTAAAAACCCACAAATCTCTTAACTATCTCAGTTAAAGGTGCACTAGAGTACTGAAATCCTTAACAAATCTTCTAAAAAAAACTAGTTAAACCATGAAAACTTATTACCTAAGTGATTGACTTAGGTGTGGGTCATTCTTGGATAGTCCTAACGTTTTCCTCATTTATCTCAATACCTTTTATACTGGCAACATATCCAAGAAATATATATTTTTATATAAAGTCATATCTTTTAAAATTAGCTTATAAACATTCTTTTTCACAAAACAACTAGTATATTCCTCAAAATGTTGAACATGCTCAAATTCGAAACCACTGATAGATCACCAACCAGAAAACCATCAAAATCTCTAAACCACATCAAATCATAAAGCAGCTTACCTCGGGTAGGGTGCGCTAGGAGTGTTAATATCTTTTCTAGCCACAACTAGTCTCTTACCCTTTAATCTCTGATAAGACTAGTATACCTGGGTTTCCTAGTGACCCTGAACCAAACAACTAGGTAGTGACTCCTTCGATCCCTAAAATCTGTCTTTCGCCCACGTGTGATATAAATCACAACCAACCTTTTCTCATTGATTAAGTTCAAATGATCATACTAGATTTGGCCTATTCCGACTCATCTAACTCTGCTTTTTTTCAGTATCTTTAAAAAAAAAGGTAGTTTCACTTTAAAGGGTATCACCGCCTTCACGTTGTATACTAGAGAGTATGGGGTTTCACCTTTAGATGTTTTTACAATAGTACAATAACCATGTAGTGTATATGGAAGTATTTCATGCCAACATGTACAGGTGATGACTATTTTCTCCACAATGTTCTTTATGTTCTTATTCACCGCTTCTACTACTCTATTAGTCGATAAGGCAATGGATTAATATATTTGATCATCTACTATTAGCATAAATCCTTAATCATCTTTCCATTGAAATTATGAGCATATCAATCTTTATCGCTTTTAGCAAACCATATTGGTAGATGATGTCTCTCTTGATAAATCATTGGACCACTTTCTAGATAACATGGATGTAGAAAGCCACTATAACCCATTTTGTAAAATAATTTATTATTGCTAAGACAAATCAATATTGGCTACTTGCTTTTGGATTATTGGTCCAATCACGTTTATTCCTCACATCATGAAAGGCTAAGGTTTTGTCATGTTATGGAAATGAATTGATAGTGCATTTATCTTGTTAGCTAAAATTTGGCATTTATGACATTTTAACATATAACCATTACAATATTTCTCTGTTATGGTCTAGAAGCATCCACTTCTTTGCATTTATTGTGTCATCATATATCCATCAGCATGTTTTGCACAAACATCCTCGTGCATTTTTCCATAGCTTATATCATTTTTTTTTAATCCAAACATCTCGGTATAGTCTCATCAAATCCCTTCTTGTATAGTATATCTACATCTAAAAAGAAATCCATCGCTATACTATATTCATTATGTTTCATCGACTTGAGGAATTCTATAGCCTCCTTATCATGCACCAACCTTTTCATCTCAGAGGCTACTAATTGAGTGGTTAGTCTTTTTTCTCACTTTTTTGCTTTTCAAGCTCTTTAAAAGTGTAATATCACCTCTTTTAAGTTAAGCCACGTACTTTTTTCCATTTCATCCATATAAGCTTGCATGATTAGAAGCTATTATCCACTGTAGGAATAATAGTTGTAATTGTAAGGCATTACTTCTTTAAGATTAGCCTAGATGGTCCATTCTTGTTATTTTGTTACTGATAAGCCATTGAATCCACATCTTTAGTAACTGCAATGTTAACCTCTTGTTTTTCTCTATTATTTTCAAATTTGGGGAAACCAAACTTTAATAAAGTTTGAACCTTATAGTGAAACTCCTCGTAATCATCAATGTGATGTCTTCAACCTAGGTGTAACTTGCCAAAATGTTCTATAATGCATGTTGGGTTACCTTTGGGTTGTTTACATAACTAGCGACTTTCAACATATCAAACAAAGTCACAATTAACACTTTCAAAGTTGCTTGGATTTGAACAACCATCAAATTCTCAAATGATAATATATTCATACCTCCATTATTATGATTTGAGAGAGGATTATTGTTCATGTTTAGATTATTGTTCATCTTCAAAAGTTATCAAATTATGCTTGATTAACAAATTGACACACCTTTTAAATACATTACACATGCTAATGTTATGACCTATCACCCTCGAGTGAGAATCACATCTTTCATGTGGTTTGAATTAGTGAGGTTAAGGTGTATGTATCAGTTTATAAAGGATGGGAATAATTTGTCCTAGTTTAACTAGGTGCTGGTATAGTTCTTTTAGAGGCATAAAAAAAGGGGTGGTAGAGGTTGTTATTATTGATTTGTATATTAAGTATTGGTTTTGGAAATAAACTTAAGTGTTTTGGTAAAAGGTATTTTATTAGGTGTTTTATGGTTAGTATTATGAGAACTATAGAGTCTGTGAAAACATAGCAGACACAGTTACAACCAAATGTTTAATGGTACAAGGTACGTGGGGTAAGATAGGTTATATTGTGAAGGAATGGTATTGGTCATGTTCTCTTAAGAGTAAAAAAGTATATCATGGTTATTCTTATAATTTCTTAGTCAATAAGTGTAATCATCCACATTATGCATTTTGCATCATTTTTTAGCTAATGTTTCCTCCTTTTTTTTTTATTCAGTCATCTCACTTACCCTCATAGCCTTAATATATTTCTTTACTTATTCAGTCATTAGTACAATGTCTATAAAACTAGCAGACTCATTTCCTAATGGATACTCTTAGAATGTGCTCTTAAAGGTATTGATGAAAAGAGTGACCAACCTTTTTTCTATAAGAAGAGGCTAGATTTCAGATGCATTTTCTTGTTAATATTGGGCTTACTTTTTTACTGATGCTTTTGTCTTTTTATTCATTGCTTGTAAACCTCTTTTAGTTATGTGCCACTTTCATATTGAATTTATATTGGCACATAAATGCATCAACTAGATACTTCCATTTCTTAATATTGTTTCTATTTAACTCGTGTACTAAGAGATAGTCATACCACTCAAATTTTCATGAAAAAAATGCATAAGTAGTTTATCATCCTTGATCTTCTTTTCCATTTTGCTATAGTAAATCCTCATGTAAGTCTTAGGCCATTCAAAATTTGTGTACTTGGTGAATTTATGCACTTTAAACTTCCATAAAACAACCATATTTAACATCAGGTATATTTCAGAAGCCTTTGTAGAGTCATATAGTTCATGCCCTCAATTGCTCTCATGTTTTCTTCATTTACCAAAAACCTTTTAGCTTTTATTTTTTTCTAAAGCTTTTCATTCACAACATCCTTTTTATTAGGCTCTAGAGTTTAAGAAAATCTTATTTGTTAGTAAGATGATAGCACTAATAAAGGATGATGAGTTTTTAGTCCCTTATAAGAACCCTTGATTAGTGTAAACTAAAGCTTCTTGTTAAGTAACTTTTATTGGATATGGGTGAAAACTAGGTGGTATGTTTGGAGTTCTAAGAGCCATAGAGACATGTTGATTTCTGGAGCATTCTCTTCATTAGAGGTCTCTTATCCTATGAAATTTTAGCCTTCGTTTCTTCCTAAGGATTTTCATTCATAACATCCTTTTTAGTAGGCTTAGTAGGCTCTAGAGTTAGAGAAAATCTCGTTTATTGGTAAAAAGGTAGCATTAATAGAGGATGAGAAGCTTTTAAGAACTAGGTATTAGGTATCACCCCTAAAAGCCCTTAATTAGTGTAAATTAAAGCTTATTGTTGTGGGTAGCATTAATAGAGGATGAGGAACTTTTCAAATATAGATGAAAACCAAGTGGTATGTCTGGAGTTCTAGGAGCCATAAAAATGTGTTATAGAGTGTGCATTTCTGGAGCATTCTCCTTATTAGAGGGTCCTTCAAACAACCTAGTCTAAAGGGCTTGTTCAAGCAGACTAGTGAGGTTTGTTATCTCGTTTATCATTAATTTCATATCCCTTTGGTGGATTTTCTCCAAGAGAGCTTTCTCCACATTTTCCATATATGTTCTAAATCTAGTATTGTAGGTGTATAAGGTGAATTTGGCCTTTTAAGGACAAGCTCTATTTTTATTAACAACAATTAAATAAATAAAAATATAAATATATATATATGCTAACATAAAAGGACTCAATTGGATTGGATATGGGGTAGCCTTTTATAAAAGGTGACAAAATGATTTTGAATATCTGATGATGATCAAGAGTCTAATAACCCAATTGGCATATTAAATCAAGATATTTTTGCAATTCTTCTATTGAGGGGGACATTGTTCAATTTTTTGTGACTTGTACCGAAACTAACATTTCATAGATGAACACTTCTTTGTAGATCTGGATAGCATTACACCCTTAATGTATATCGATCCATCCATTTTGAGTGTTATAACCCATTTTTACCCTTGATTTATTTTCAAGAATAATCAAAAATACTTTTAAAAATATCTAAAAACAAGAAAATTCAAAAAAGAATTTCAAGTTGACTGCATAAATTCTTCAGGCTTTAATCAAACATGATTTTTAAGGGTGCAATTGAATTGATATCAATTTTAATTGGAAGAATTGAAAGACCAAAGACCAAAATTATCAATTTAGAATGAATTGCAATGTCCTATTAATTCAATCAATGGCTTAATTGAATATAAAAAAAAATGTATAAAACTAATGTTTTCTTCAACTAAAAGGATTTTAAAATCCAATACTTTTTAAAAATCAAATAAATTAAAGGCTTACTTTTAAATCAAGTCAGGAATTCAATTTGAATGTTTTCTTTGTTTGGCTTAAACTTTGGCATGTTTAAAAAACTTTAAACTACAGGGGTATTACATTTGAAAGTGCACTAATATTCAAGGACTTTTGAAACTTGTCCATGCCAAGCAACGCTATTTTGAGCCCAAGTATACATCTTTTCTATTTTTTGTCTTCTTCCATAAATCATTTATAACCCTAACAGCTAGAAACTTAAAGCCCTAGTTGCATTGTCTCCTAGTTTCGTTTAATCGATCATATCCCATCATTTCATGTGTTTCCTTTCATGTTTTTTTTTTATCATTTCATCATTATCCTTCACGTTGCAATATGTTGTTTTTCTTTATGTATGAACATTGATATATTCAATAATATGTATTGACAATTGACATGGTCTTTTGGTTCTAAATGATAGAAAATCAATGTTTATTTATATATTTGTATTGAGTTTTATAACTTGTTTATAAAACCCAATAAGGGTTCAACTCATATTAAAAGGCCTATTAGACTAACATAACAAACCTTTAAACAAACTCATCCCTATTTTCTTATAAATCATATCAAAAATATCTTGTTCTTCACATTTAGTATTTACAATAAAATAGACTCAACATGGTCCATTACTTTAGATATCAAGAGGATTAGCTCATTCTTTTGAATTTTAAATGAAAAATAAGTCTTGGAAATATTTAAGTCCAATATTCACCAAAACAATTAGGAGTATTGGTCTTTTTTATTAGTTTACACGTATGCATAGGCACAAGGTTGTTCACTTACTATGGATGTGCATGCACTAGTTATAGCACTAGTGTGTACAAACACTGATAAGGGTTAACCAGCAAAAAGTTAAATCATAAAAAGGTGATTGTTAAGTAAATGAATCCCAAAAAAGGTCATTTGTTAAAACTTTATCCATAAAGGACTTTCATGTCAAGAGATCCTATTTCGAGTAAATGAACTCATGATGGTCATTACTTGGGTAGCATTGGGGCATACGATCTTCATTTATTTAGCAAATATTATGAGTGAATCTTAGGCACCATAGGATAAATGAACCATAACAAGGAATTATCCATTGACCCTTTCTAAGATCTTATCTGGGTTCAATGAACCCAACATAAATCCAATGATTATTCATTGGCATGCCTTAATAAATTGTTGGTCATGAATCATGATTAAATGATACAGACCTTTTGATCATATGATCAAGCAAACTTGACGAAGTTGAAATACAACTTATAAAGCTGAAAAATCAAGTTTAAAGGAACTCTAACCTAGAGGTAACCATGTACCTAAGAACTAAGGGTATTGGAATAGACTTGAACCCAAAGATAACCATGTACCTAAGAACCCTAAGTATGTGAATGACGTTATAAGGTCAGTTAATCTTCGATAAGTTAGTGTACGATCTTTGTCCTTGCAAAAAAAGGTTGTTTGTAACACATAAAACAAATGAAAAAACTTGTTTATTCTAATTATCACAGTTGCCGAAACTTCCAACCATAAAAGAAATATATAGTCCCTTATCCCCTTTAAATAAACCTAATGAACTCTTTTTGGGTTGCAAGAAAATGAATCTTTTCTAGTAATTAACTAACACAAGTCTAATATTGAAACAAACCCTAAAATAATATATAATTTAGAATAAAGTCCAAAGCTAATAATATTCAACACTAAAATAAATAGATTAAAAAAACATCATAAAAAAATTCATCTTGCTTGAAACCCTCATGCATGGCCAAAAATTCCCTTTACTTTCTTAGAGTCTTTGTCGAAACTTCATGCTTCAAATTAGCTAGGAAACTTTGTTTTTAATTTCTGGATTTTTCTCCCTTAAATTGCCTTCCTTCTCTTTGATGTGCTAGGAAATCCTGTAAAATAAGAAAAAAAACAACAAAAAAATCTCAAGCCTCTTTACCATAACATACATTCCATAATGGATAATTGGATATAGAATCCTTGAAAATTATGTAAAATAGTTGTTGTCATAAATGTCTCCTTGTTTGACATAGAATCCTTTAAGAATAGGTAAGTCAATAGCTGCCACACATGTAGGGGTGAGCAAAAAAACCGAACAACCAATTAAACCGAGAAAACTAAAAAAAACCGAAAAAAAACTGATTTAACCGGTTAAAAAATTACAAAAAAATTCCGGTTCGGTTCGGTTTCGGTTTCTAAAGTCTAAAACCGATTGAACCGAACCGGTTCAACCAAGCCAGCCCTTAAAAAAAGAAACGGGTATAAATAGGATGTTTTCCTAACCCTAAACCTAAATTAGCTTTCCTCTAAAAACAAAACTAATCGCCCCCTCCCTTGCTTTCTGCATCTCTCCAATCTCCTCTCCCTTTGCTCCCTGCATCTTTACTTTTTGATTCTCCTTCATGCTCATGTTATTTGTTAAGCTCTGCTCCATGCTCCTCCTATCAAAGGCACGCCACCCTCTTCACTTTTGCAATTTTACTTTTAATTGTTTTATTCCTCCTATAAAAGACATACCCCTCTTTATTTTTGCTTTTAATTTTTTTTATCCTTCTTCTTTCTATTTCTCACATAATTTTGTAATTATTGTATAATTTTTCATGCACATGTAACCAAAGAAGATTATTATGTTAAACCAGTAAAAGGCTTTTCTGTACTCTCCTTGATGTTGGTATTGTGAGGACAACAATTCGAAATCAGGTTTGGCACTCGATGGATGATGAGCAGATGAGGATCTATGTAATCTATCTTTTGATCTTCCCTTTGTTTTTTATTTTTTTTTAGTCAAATGACCTTTGTTCTTTCCTTTTGTTTTGCCATGTATGCCCAACCATTTTAAGAAAAAGCCATGTTGAGAAAGCCAAGATTTCTCAAAAAATAAACACAGATTTGTGAAATTAAAAACAAGACGAAGATAGAATTACTGAAAAAATATGGTTAGTGAAAAAACTCAAAATAAAAACTCAATTGAAATAATTTCAGTTTAAATTGGTTTGGAAGAGAAAAAAACCGAACCGATCCGAATATGGTCGGTTTGAACTAGTTTTCGGTTCGGTTCGGTTCAAAAACTTGAAAAAAAAATAATTTTGGTTTGATTAATTATTTTGGCCCAAAACCGGACCGAATAGGAAATATTCACCCCTACACACATGTTTCCAAGAGCATTAAAGAATCCTTTTGTTGACTAGAATTCATAATACACAATGAAACAATATTTCTTCACTTTTTGCACATTCCTGGAAGATTTCTTTCTTAATTTCAAACACGATGTTATTTCTTGTATAGATAAATTAAAAAGTATACCACATATCACTAGAAAGGTATGGATATCTACTTTTCAAATCAATTAGAATCTCAACATAATACTTTTTGTAACTCTATATATAGTCTAAACAATAGACAAAGGTCCAAACAAACAAATTTGACAAGATTGATCCAGTAACTTTGACTCTCTGAAATAATCTTTTACCTAACTTTGATTTACCTTCAATTTTAACCCAATGTAGAAAAGCATGTTTAGTAGGGGTATTCACGGTTCGGTTCGGTTCGGTTTAGACTCAAAAAACCAACCGAACCGAATTACAGTTATTTTTAAAATACTAACTGAACCGGACCGAAAACCGGTTCAAACCAAACTGGTCCGGTTTGGTTAAATCAGGTTTTTTGGCAAAAAACTGGGAAACCTAATCCCATCATATATGGGTTTTTTTTGTTTTTTTTTTTTAAATTGGCTCCCATTCGCAGCTTTCTTTAAAATTTGAAATTTGAGGATTTTGTAAAGAGGAGCAATCTGGTAAAGCCATTGCCCACTGTATTATAGATAGTAGTCAGATGTAGTTCTGTGGAATAGCTGAATTCACTCTTCGAAGTAGGGGCCAACCAGCTCTCTGATCCAAAATATCTCTAGCAAAAAAAGAATTTGATCTCTTCTTACGTACGCTAACAATGCTGCAAACTTCATCATTTAGTCTTCACTCTCATATCTTGATAGCAGTTCCAAACTAGATATTTCAGTATCTGGAAAGGAAGATTAGGGATTAATTGGGAGGGGAATTTCTCTGGAAAGGACTAAGGAGGCGGCTTTTATGGGATGCACAGGGAGGTAGGTTATGTATTGTTATGTTAAGGTTAGCCAATTAGGTTAAGTTAACAATTTATAGTATAATTTTTTTAATTGTTTATTGGGTCCGGTCCAGTTCGGTTTGGTCTGGTTTCTAGTTCAAAACCGAAACCAAACCGGACCTATTAAAATTTATGGTTTAAAAAATCGATTTAATTAGGTTTTTTTTCGATTCAGTTTTTTCGGTTAATTTTTCTTCGATTTTATCGGTTAATCGGTTATTTTGAATACCCCTAATGTTTAGAATATCTTGTAAAAGTCATAGACTAATCCAATTTTTAAGTTATGCTTGATAGTATAAAATTAGACAGTAGAAAATTTTACGCTAAAATCTAAATTTGACCTTACTTAGAGTATATCATTCCTCTCTTTTCATGATGAATCTTCATCGAATAACCAATAGGTATAATGGACAATTATTTAGCCTCTTGTTAAAGCCTTTAGAGTTCTTTTCTTACCCATACTTGCCTCCAACAATAATGTATAAAAATAATAGCCGATAACAATTTCAAATTAGCATGCATTGTCATCTACTTGTGTACATATTTTTCAATGATAATTACTACTGCTCTCTTTCATTTTTCATCCTTTTACCACTAAACTAAAGCTCTTCATTCTTTACGTTCTTTATTTGTTTTTTTATAAACATTTGCAATTCGTTCAGCCTCGCGCCTTTTATCTAGCATCATAAAAGTATTATGATCATAAATATTTGAAACTCAACCTCAGTTTCTCTTCCTTATTGATATTGAATTCCCTCTTATCAACGCTATGTCGAACTCCACCATTTTCATAAGCACTTCCCTTCAATCTTTTCATCATTATACAATCCAAGAAAAGGTTAAACAAGAAAATTTAGATTATAGCATAATTGTGCCTATTGTTCAGTTTTATACTATTGAGTATAAATCTCAATCTAATCGTTAGATCGAGCTAAAATTTTACCAGTAGTTTCAACATATATTTTTCTATATTATAATAAAATTTTAGGTCAATCGGAGTTCTAAAACATAACTCTATACTAGTCAGAATATGAAATTTTTTTATTTGTTGTCTTTTAACTTGTGAACTTATTATTTGATGAAGATAATTCATTTTCTAATAATGCAATAAATTCAACAACTAATATTGAGACTTTTTGTAATTCAACCTTTAATGGATAATGACATAATTTCCGGAAAGAATTCCTTTAATATTTCAATTTTACAAGGATTTTTTAGCTGATTTTTCTTATTACATCATTTTATACTAACAAACATAATTTTGTATTCAACCATTAAATCAAATTAAAACTTCTCCAAGACTTCCAAGTTCCAAACCAACATCATAGCTGACCAAAACTACGTTTCTAGTCCCTAAATCAAGCATTAATATTAATACAAAGGAATTCATTGCACGAGGAACGGATCTATTCTCATGTTTGTCTATGGCGCAATTTAGTAACATATTTGATTTATTACCCCTTCTTAAACATTCATTTGTAGTTGATGATCGTTTCTTTTGCTAGGTATTAGAATAAGAGAAAAGGTGAACGAATCACTACCAGAACGTTAAATCAAATTACTTTGTTGCTCGAGAGGTAACCATGCAAATTCCCAACTGCATAATCCATGATATGTTTCTAGTCAACTTCCACATAAATAATATCTAGGCACCAAGGCGTCTCCATTCAAGCTTCGACTTTTATGAAAATAGTTGTGTTCCAGCTATCTAGCCTTGTTAAATGTTCCAACTACAGAACATTGTTATTGTCTATGACATGGAGAGATGGCTCGAGTAATAGCATGCATACTTTCATTTTTAAGTACTTTGTTTCAGCTATATTGTTTATTCAAATGACAAACCAGATCAGTTGAGTGGCCATGGTGATCCCGCCATCACTGCTTCAATTTCCGAAATCTGTCGAGGACATTTGGTCATGTTCTGACAACCACCAGCAGTGACATGCTACAAACATCAACAAGAAAAGAAAAAACATCACAAGAAATACCAAAATCAACTTCAAAAATAAGCATGATATTAGCTGATATAGAGTAGACTCGTGCTTTGTAATCTCAGCAGCATGGCATTTTTATTTTTATTTTTATCTTTATTTATTTATTTATAGTAACTTCCTAAAATATGCAGGAAAAAAATGAAACAAAGATAGTTACTAAAAAAAATTAATTCATTGTTATTGGAGCTTAAAGCAAAATTATAATTGAAATATGGAATCAATAAACGCAGAAACCATCTCCATTTGAGTGTCAGGAAATAAAGTACCACGTCACTTTCAATTCGAACCCCACCAAAACCTTTAAATCTGCTAATTGCTTCACGATCGAAAAACTTTGCAGTATTTGAACTCTCCATTGCTGGAGCCAACAAAGCATCAATGAAGTAGCAGCCAGGCTCCACTGTTATTACCTACAAGAAGAGCTCCAGGCTTAGAGTATTTGGTAGATTTTTAATGTTGTCTTTCATTTCTAACTGTAGATGTTCACATGAAAGGTCAACGCATTATTTTGTCAAAGATCTTAATATCAGCAGTGTAGATGCATGGTTCTTCATTGAACAAGGCCATCACTAACCATTCCCTCTTGAAGATCTCGAATAGTACGCAAAGCTTTCAATCCTGGTCCTTTTAATTTCTCCAGTCCCTATAATTTGTTTCCGTCAAGATCCAATCCTTGGAGAAAATGACGCAAAATAGGAGGATTGAAAGCAGAGATTCAGCAGATAGATTAGCAACAAGTACCTTTAAGTAGCCACCAGGATCATGAGTATCGATCCCCAGGAAATGCCCCAGACCATGAGGCATGAAAACAGCACCTAATCGCTCGATCATCATGTCATCTACATTGCTAAAACCAAGAAATCACACTTGCATTTAAATTAATATTTATCCTGATCATGTCAAATAGTTAGAAGTGGAAGAGATGTCACCAGGGAATTTAAAGTTTACCCAACAATAATGCACCCGTTTTTCAGCGACTCAAGAATCACCTTCTCTGCTAATCTGCAAAGAATAATAACAATAGTAATATACAAGCAGTAGCATGGCATTGAAAGTTCTACACAGCAGGTAAAGCAGTTGCTGGAATTTCATTAATAAAACGACATTACTTTTCTAACATGTAAATGCAATAATGAAAAGCATCCAAGTAATGTATGTTTGCTGACCAATCAAAAGCTCTCAGTCAAATTTCAAAATACCATATTGGATTGGTATAGTGGACATCTATCCATCTACGGAAAATTATTCTATTTTTGATGTTTACCTGCTGTTTTTACAATATATAATGTCATACAACTGTCAAAATAAGTTCTCAATTCTTCCTTTATCAAAATCAAAATGAGCTCAACTCTTCCTTTACCCTAGGTCTCAATTAAAAGCCTTCTTCAAACTATTTGGTATCAAAATAAATGAACCAAATATTGTTAAGCCATAACAATGGGTTTCTCTTTTTCTTAGATGTAGTGATTGACTGCACCCACCCACCAATTATTCTCTGAAGCATCTATTACAAAGGTAAAGCTAGCTAACTAATTTTGTTTAAACTTGTTTATGACAGAATAAAAGCAGTATTTTCAACAAAAAGAAAAGTAGTTTGTAATCATTAATGAAAGTTAACACTCGTCTAATCTTACTTATGCATATGTACCCAGCTGACTCCAGGTTTCATTGCAGATATGACAGCATTGTGAGCATCAAGGACAGCCTGCAAAATGTGCCATTTAGAAAAAATTCTAAGACAACTGACTTGATAAGAGACTAAAAATCTGAAAAGGCTCATGTGGGGTAAGCAAATGAACTTTGAGCAGTCTTACATTGTATATAAGGGATTGATCACTTGTAAACTTGCCATTCACCTGTATACAGGGGGGAAGGGCACTTTTAGACAAAACATTGAATTGAGGAAGCAAATAACAGAAATTCAGGTGGCCTACCCTCTTGACTACCCTTTAAAATCCATAGCCACAATTGCCATAATATCAAACACTTTAATTTTTATATGTAATTTCTAATACCTAGAAACTTATGAATCATTTCATCTGTTTGCTTCCATGAAGAATCTGTGACACTACTTGATAGTATTAGTTAAAATATGTTCAGTTGTAGTAGTGTAGTGGTGGTCATGCCAGTGAAGAAGAAAATGATGCTGATGATGATGTGGGTCACTATCTCTATATAGATGATCTAAATCATTCAAAAGGTAAAACTGAACATATCTCCTCAATCACAGTTGTCTATGAAAGGCATAATCATTAACAGTTGGGAGCGAATAGGCCTAGTTCTATCTAAAATCCAGAACATGAGTTCAACAGAAATCAGCTTGGTTATCCTTATTGCTCTTCGTCATAATTGTTGACACAGGGAACTCTCTATTCACCAAAACATGTGAACCATAAAGACTTCCCAAAAGATAATAAGAAAGAACTGATATCATGTCCACATAGGTGGTAAGATCAGCCTACTGATAAATGGATGTATCAGAATAGTGCAGGTTAGTTTTGTATTTGACACAAGTAAAACACTTGTCCTCAATTAAGAAGCCTGCATTAGCTTCTGCCCAAAAGGTGGAACAAAATAAACTTGGAGATGATAATTTAAAAAATGCAAATGGAAAATTTTATACATACAGGGAATGAACAAGTTATGTCAGACCCGTAGAAATGGTATTCAGCTCCCATATCAAACAATGCCATATCTCCATCTTGCAGGGTCTGCATAAAACTCATTATAAACATTTTTTTAGACTAAAAGATAATTCTTCCAATTTAAAAATTTATAAACAAAATAGGAACTGTAACTTCATCTTAGCAGTTGCAAAATTTTCATGCAAGGGATATAATCATAGCAAGAGTAGAATTTCATACAGGTTAACGACAATGTGATCACCTTCAATTTGCCAAAATCTCAATTCTAAGCTAAACCCACATCTACAATTGTAAAGCCTAAATAATCTGTCACCATCAGCAGAAAACACAAATTTCCTCTCCCACAACATTATACAAATGGATTCTGACAATCACAAGACCCATGGCCTATGCTTTGCACGCAACAGTGAACATTCTAAAGGTAACATTATAGGAAAATGGGTGTGCAACAACACATTCAGAAAATCAACATATTTTCCGGGCCAGCTTGCCTCTTAGATATACATCCAAAAAGCATCTAAGTTGCACATGTATAGCCACTACACATATACTCCTTTCAGTAACAACTTTTTTTCCCAAAGTAACAGAAAATAGAATTCACAGTTTATAAGCAAAATTAATGTTCAGGAAACCTATCAATATAGTGTACGTCATCTCAATTGTATCATAATATTAAATATAAAAAAAAGCAATCAATCATAACCTTTAGTTTATCCTATTCTTCACTTTTTACTGATGCGCATGAACATGTACAAATGCAATATCAAAATAATGATTTGAAGGTCAAAACACATAGCACAAAGTCACTTTTTTTTTCAATATATTTATATTCTTCACTTTTTAGTGTTGCGTGGAAGTGTAGGTGTGTGATTATCATGTACAACTGTAGATGCGACTTCCTCACTTCTAGGTAGCGACTTCTTATAAGAAAAAAAAAAAAAAAAAGAGCAAGGTGCATGATTACGCTTTTCTTTGGTTGATAATAATTTGTTTGGATTTTTACCTTAATTTTTTTTCTCACTTCATCATAGATGAGTTTTAGGTGTGATTATCATCTAGAAGCCACTCTCTAACGTTTGTATTTTAGCAACAGAATTGGAAGGAAAGAAAAAAGATGAATATTTTACTATCATATCATTTTCTTTCTTTTTCTATTTTTAATTAATATACTATTTAAATTTCTTCATTGCATCAATAGATGCAAATTCCTCAATTTTTTCCATTTTTCCTCTCTCAATTCTTTTTTCTTTTTCTCCACGTTATTTCAATTTTCCATATTAGCTACTCAGTCATTGTTCAATTTTTTTCTCTCCTCTCATCTGAATATCCCACCAGTTTTCCTTTACATGATTTTTTTTTTCTTTTTTTTACAGGCAAATCAAATTATGGCCAAAGCCAAGACCACTAAATAGGCTAGAAAAATATATTTGGCACCAAACAATTATACAATAACATGGCCATAAAAATTGTGCACAAACTTGTAATCCTACTTAAAGTGAACATGTATAATTGAGGTTATTTTCTAATTTTTCATCATATTACCTCCCAAACATCAATGACTTGACCATTAAAAAGGAAAACAATGTGTTTTAGTGCTTAATTTTTGAGCCAAGATGGGTGTGGGATAGAGGCAAAAAATTGTAATTTGACAATTATGAGTCTCCAATACCCTAAAAATATAATATAAATTACATGAACTATGTTTAAACCACCTAAAGAGCAGGCATTAGGCTACTAGGTATACATAAATTGAGGATCTTCCAATCAATGATGATGTATGCTTGAAGAGAATATTGATTGAATTAGAGAAATTCTGTAATCATTAATAATTCTATGTATAATAATAATAATAATAATAATAATAATAA
>Ga0325411_1001429_pt1 | contig 26649 bp, 12 predicted proteins | sample PopdelMetagenome_13_FD_206181 | JGI IMG/M metagenome (GOLD analysis project Ga0325411, IMG submission 206181) | Populus deltoides microbial communities from Bellville, Georgia, United States - Xylem-PdIQD-R4 | ecosystem: Host-associated > Plants > Phyllosphere > Stem > Wood/Secondary xylem... | reverse complement strand
AAATCATAGGTTTTTTAGGATTTGAATTTATCTTTTATTAATTTAAATAAATAAATTTAGTAAATACAATCAGGTGAATATTTTATTTTATGTGATTAGACACCCTGATTTACATTCATCTCTCAAAATTTTTTTATCATTAATATTTTTTTATTTACATAAACAATTATTAATTCACCTCAAGCTTAGGTTTCTCTTTCAATTTATTGAGCTTGCCAGCTAACATATCTTTAAATAAGGGAACGTTGATATAATTATTGGGCAGGTGAGACGAAGGGTTTCCAATGATGTAGTTTTACTTTTATATATAACAATTTCTAGGGTTTTTATGTCTAATGTTCTCTCCCAGACTCATAAATCTATTAATCTTAGACTTAAGTACAAAAGGTGGCGAACAAACCTTTTTGTTTTTTTTTTAAATATTATCTCTGAAATTTAAATTTAAAAACTTAAATAAAACAAACTTTTTTAACCACTAAAACAACCACTTAAATTATTATCAAATACAAATCACGTATAAATCATATAAACGACGTAGTTTAGCATCAAACATGGACAGGAAGCTAATACACTAGACCGGACCTAGCCCAATTAGTAGAGTCAAACGGTGAACCAAGAACCGGCCGAATTATTAATTAGCTAAACTATCGATGCCAAAACACAAACTCACAATAATTTCAGGCCCTTCTGGAAAATACTAAGAATCACCGCCATCGGCCACCTCGCCCTTCCCTATATGGACCCAGAGCCCATCTCTCTTCCCCCCCTCTCTCTCTAGAGTTTCCCTTCTCGTCATGGCTCATCCCCAGCACCAGTTTCAACAGCACTACCAACCTCAACAGCAGCAACAACAACCTAAGAATTTGAGGTAAATTAGGTTAAAAAGGACAGTTTTTACATTGATTTCTTCCAAGGCTAACGTTTTTTTTTTTTTTATAAATTTTTATGCAATCCAGGAATTTATATGCAATCGACAGCCAGATTTCTCCGGCAGTGGCTTATTTTAATCCCTCTAATTTGCAAGATCAATCTCAGCATCCTCCCTATGTCCCTCCTTGTAAGTTTCCCGACTTCTCTTTTTACTGCTTGATTTATTTTTCTAGCTAAGAAGTCATTGCGAACTAGACGGTGGATTTTTTAATTTATTTGCTTGTGTTAATTAGTTAAAAAATATCAGCGACTAATTTTCTATCAATTTTAGGATAAATCAAGCTTGATTATTTACAATTTGGCTACCAAGTTTTATGTAATTAGCTAGCATGGTCTTAAATCAAGTCATAAAATCTTGGGTATTTTGTGGTTGTTGTTCTAGTTCATGTGGTGGGGTTTGCTCCGGGTCCTGGGAATGATGGCAGTGATGGGGGACTTGAATTGCAATGGAATTATGGGCTAGAACCCAAGAGAAAGAGATTGAAGGAGCAAGACTTTTTGGAGAATAATTCCCAGATTTCCTCTGTTGATTTCTTGCAAGCACGATCAGTCTCAACTGGGTTAGGGTTGTCTCTTGACAATACCCGTGTTTCATCTTCTGGTGACTCGGCTTTGTTATCGCTTATTGGTGATGATATTGATAGTGAATTGCAGCGACAGGATGTGGAGGTTGATAAATTCCTCAAAATTCAGGTTGGGATTGTTTAAAGATAACAGCTTTATTTCAATGCAAAATGACCTTACCTGTTGCTATTTTTGTAGGTTTATTTGCTTCTCTTTCACTTTGTTACATTTTTTTGCTATTTCATTGCACTTCATTTAATTTGCAAATACTGGTTGCTGCAGCTTCATTTTATATGTTTCTTTTACTGATGTGTGTCATCCATGACCTGTTAGTTTAAGTAAGTACTTGATTACTTCACATCCCATGATTCAGAATTAAGCAGTTTGTGTTTTGGGTCATGGATTTGTTTCTATATTGTTATGCAATATTTTTCGCATGTTTGCCTCTTGTCACAGTTAGGCTTTCAAAGTGATACGTCATGATGCATGAATTCCACGCTGCTCCTAGGAATTTGAAGTCTGCCTGTTCATCATTTTAACTTCAAAAGCACAGTTTTTTCAAAATCTAGAATAATGAAATATAAAGATAATTGGGAAGAGTTGGTCCTCTTTTTCTCTCTCTCTGGTGATTATGCTTCTTGTCAGTATCACTTCACTATTTAGTTGTATCTAGTTCAATATATTTATTCAATTAGACGTAAGCATTTGCTTTGTGAATTGTTTTTGTAGGTTTAAAACTAATGTTGGACTACATTAAATCAATAGACTCAACAACAAAGATGGAAATTGCTAATCCTAGATGCATGGTGGTGTGGTTGTCTTTTGTCTGAGGATCTTTATGTTGTTCAGTAATTCTCTTAGGTGGCACCATGTAAAACATTCAAAATCATTGGAACTCAATGACTGCGTTCAACTTTCTAAGTATAGTTCCGGAATTCCATTTGTTGTGGGAGTTAGTGTGAAAAATGTTTATAGAGGTATTCTGGAGGGTGTCGTTCTTTTATTTTTTCCTTTGGCTGTTCATGTCCTTCCTGCTGTGAAGATATGACAGGCTTTGCTTTTGTTTGAAGTGTTTTTTTCTTTGCTTTTGATTGAATTGATGGTTGTGGAGGAGAAGATGGGGTACACCTAACTGGTTTTACCTGCTGGACTTAATGGGAACTGTTCTTGCATTACTTGAATGTCTTTTTTTTCTTATTTTATTTTTTTCCTATCACGTTATCATAGTGTGAGGTGCGTGGAAAATATTTCTAACTTGCTTGTATGTCTAATAGGGTGATCGACTGCGGCAAACCATCCTAGAGAAGGTCCAAGCCGACCAACTTCAAACTATCTCACTTGTGGAAGAGAAGGTTCTTCAAAAACTTCGTCAGAAAGAAGCAGAGGTGGAGAGCATCAATAAGAAGAACATGGAACTTGAAGAGAAAATGGAACAGTTGTCTATGGAAGCAGGTGCATGGCAGGAACGGGCCAGATACAATGAAAACATGATAAATGCCATCAAGTTTAACATCCAGCAAGTCTATGCTCAAAGTAGAGATAGTAAAGAAGGTTGTGGTGACAGTGAGGTGGATGATACAGCTTCGTGCTGCAATGGCCGTGCCATTGATTTTCACCTGCTTTCCAATGACAATAATGACATGAAGGAGCTGATGACTTGTAAGGCTTGCAGAGTCAATGAAGTTTGCATGCTTTTGTTACCTTGTAAGCATCTCTGCCTCTGTAAAGATTGTGAAAGTAAGCTTAGTTTTTGTCCCCTGTGTCATTCCTCCAAGTTTATTGGCATGGAAGTTTATATGTAATGGGATCCATATGAAAGCTCTAATGCTATCTAGTGTTATGTGCATTGTTCATGGTATTTTGATAATTGCTTATTGCTTGCATACTGGTTGCTGTTGCACTTTTGTGGTGTAAATGTTTCTTCAAACGTTCTGCATACAAAAAGACTTCCAGGTGCAAGGGGATTCTTTATCCATTTGGATGGTTTGTGTATGAATTGAAAGGAACTGAAAATTGGTATAAACAATTTGAAAATGTAGAAGTGAATTCTTCTTGTGTCATATTTTTCTGGTGACATGTTGAAGTTTCTTTTTGAAGTATTTTGAATTATGACATTTGTTGCTTTGGAAGGTTTGTCCTATCTCATTCAATAACTTGCAAATTTGTCTCTGCTAATTTAGGAGCGTGACTAATAGCATTGCATCAAGTGCTAATGACACTTCACTTGTCTGTCCAGCCACATCTTTCTTTGGTTGAAATTGGAGTGCCATTAACACATGGCGGAGTGCTATTACCTTCATGCCTATTTAGGCATATGCTCACTAAATCTGCAAAAGCAAAACTTATTTGATATGATTTGTAAAAAGAGTTAATTACTCTGTAATCAAATGATGTTGATCTACTATCAAAAGATGAAGGCAGTCAATTGTTGTAGAAAACATGCTCTAGTTAGAAACTAGGTCAGGATAACGATCTAGCATTGATGTTTTCTTTCCATTTGTATTTATTAGAATCTTGAGTTGCTTTATAATAATATCTGCTGTTGTTGGAACTTCAATATATAGTATGTTTCTCAATCTTTACATAGATCGAGTTCCTTGTCTGCTTGTTCATATGTCTTGGAAATTGCAAGGTTCTTAATTTAGGGATATCTAGAGCATAGCACTCTGTTTTAATGAATTACATGGTTTAGAATAAGCCTGGGTATACTTTAGCTATGCTTCGACATGATTCGACTATATTTTTCAATTCCATTTTTCCCCGATGGATGAAATTTATACTGCGATAACTCACAAGTCTTACCAAATATTTCTTTACATTTTTTAATTCCATTTACTTTTCATCAAGTTTTACGATATATATCATTACATTTTTTAGTAAGAATATTAATCTTGTTACAGTTGCTTGGTTGATTCTTTTCATGTGATTCAAGTAACATCAAAATAGTGTTGATATTTGTTGCTATATATTTGGCTTGAAGATTATGGCTGTTGCTGGAGTGTGATGCAGCTGTGTTGTGAGATGTAAGGGGTGTATGGAGGAAAACCATATTGCATGTAATTGTGAAATCTTCAATGATGAAGAGGTGTGGGCAAATCATGCAGCTATTCTCGGTTAGCCCCCCCTTGTATGGTGAGATGCAAGGGGGTTTCGGCAAATTTTTTCATGGTTGAACGCCTTTCAATTTGACTAACGTGAGAGATTGGCAAGGTTCAAATTTGAAAAGACAACCAACAGAGTTGGTCTTACATCTGAAAAATAAAAACCGGGCTGGCCACCATTTCTTCTGGATGGATCCTGACTTGGTGTTTGTTTGGGAAGTTGTTTTTTTAAGTGTTTGTTTTTTGTTTAGAAATATATTATATTAATATTATTTTATTTTTTTAAAATTTATTTTTAATATTAACATAATAAAATAATTCAAAAAAAATATTAATACTCCTCGCCTGGTGTGTGATAAAATAATTTTAATAAAAAAAAAAGATTTCCAAAGGGACACTAAAGTCACTCCTCGCCTGGTGTGTGATATCCGATAGCTATCTTAAAAAGCCTCGTAGCCCATGGAAGGGATCCAACCAAGGCAGTTACCATTCAGGTGGGCCTTCGGCCTAAACCATAAAAAAAGTCTCGTATAGGTCAATTTAATTAACATTAACCTTGAATTAATATTTCTGATTTTAACCTTCCGTGTTCATATTCTAATTCTAGTTACAAGATTTTGCTTAATGGGTCAATCTATTAACTTGGGATTTAGCTTAGATCAGGTTAATAAAAAACCTGGACATTAAAAAAAACAATTCTGTTTTAGATTTATTATTTTTAAAAGAATTAGATTGATCAAAATTAACGTGCTCCATTTAAACCTATACAACGACAAGTTTAGCTCGGTACGATCAATAAAGAAGTGCTAATTTTAACATATTATAAATGATGTTCTTATCATAACATAGGTGCAGGTTAGTTATTTTATGTTATTTAACTATTTTTTTAATGATATTATGTTATTTCACAAGAAGACATATATATATATATATATGTCAATCAAAATCACCACCAGTTTAGAGGGCACCGCCAGCTTAGAGGGTGTTTCATGTTTGCAAGGTTTATTGTAAATCAATTATTGGCCTGACGACGACATACACGGTCATCCGTCCCCCTAAATTTCCTTTTACTGGACCACGAGCATTTTGATCACGAAACTGATGCTGGGCTGCACTGCCTGGTTTAACATTTGTTTGATTCTCGCTTGATAATAGGCTTATGGATGTGTGTTTTTCAATTCATCAGTAAAATAGTTTTTCGTTGATTGCTTACGCAAATAATTATTGGAAAATTACCCTAACTATTCTATAAATTAAATGTTTTTATATATATTTTTTTATTTTTTTAAAATTACAGTTTACATTTTAAATTTCACCATGCACATAACACTTTACATCTTATATCATCCTATAATTTAATCTATTTTACATTCATCAAGATGTAAATTGTAATATTTCAAAACATAAAAAACAAGTGTAAAAACAACTAAATTATATGATGGTAGGGTAATTTTTTCATAATGAATACTTATTTGCTTGAAAATAATATTAATTATCTAATACTATTCTTTTATTTTTCACTATAGATAGTCATCATCTAATTTTTAAATTCTTTTTTTATGATATTCAAGCATGTAATTAAGAAAAAATAATAAACTTGGAGACGGAGAGATGGAGGGGGGGATCGAGCGCAGGGAGGGGATGAGGTGACCAAGAATATTACTGCATTAATTAGTCTGCCTGACAAGGAAGAAGAAAACTCTAACTATTGGAAGTTGATCCAGTGGTTCTATAAGCTTATCAGTGGCGATCATCAGCAAAGAAACAATGGTATTTTTAAATTCTCCAGGCTCATCCTTCCCCTTTTATTTTCATTTTTTATTTATTCTTTTAGTTGTTAAATTATTTTCGCTAATTGAATAATCTAGGGATTGATTTCAAGTAAATATCTTTTCCTATTTAACTAAAAACTAAAACAAATTAGAATCTGAATTTCAAGTTTTTTGGGTTAATTTATCGGACTAAGCCGAGATTAATATTTTGGTCCAATGATCCAATTGGATTGGGCTGCGGTGGAACATAGTTAGGACTAGATCCATGCATCAAATGAAGTATGTTAGAATGTCCCACGAAGCGTCCTTGCTAAGCTTGTCTCTATGCACAAAAACCCAGGTACTTATATATATATATATATATAATCCAATATTATAAATAAATTAATGGGTGTTGGATCTAATTTGAATTAATTAGGTGGTTCTTTGGGATAAGATTACATAAAATGAATGTCTGGAGAGGGAATATTTTGTTGAATTTTACCACCTATATATATATATATATATATATATATATATATACATATATATATTTGTAAGCGTATGATTGAAGGGAGGTGAGTTATAAACCCTAATACCTTTTTAGCTCATAAAAAGGGGTCCAAAATCGGCTCATAGAAACGTGTGTTGTCAAGTATTATGGTAGTTAAACAGGCAATTAATTGTTCATTGACCCACCAAATACAATCTTGTAATTGAAGCTTCAAGCCAATCCAACTAGAATCAATAGCTGATTAACAAGGTATAATTTTAATCATCATGGTCTTCAACTTTTCTCCTATAATTAATTAATTAATTAATTAATATATATATATATATATAGGGAGTAGTATTGTAGAAGCCTTGGGAAGCAAGTCTTTTGATTGGGTGAGTATTGGACAAAAGTGGAGGGTAAGAGGAAGAGGAATGCTTTTCTTTAAGGGGAGGAGAGAAGATTGATGAACTTTTTTCTAATCATGCCTTAGAAAGTGATGACAAAGAGGAAAGTGAATATGCTTCCCCCATGATTATAACTATCTGCTATCTATTATTATTCCACCTCCACCTCCACTTCCACCGCAAACCCTAGCCGATCTCTGTCCTGTCAATGCCTGCCTCCTTTGCCTTTCCCCCCTACCTTCTCTCTTTTATAAAGACTTGGATGAAAATGTACAATTGGACATGAAATGAACATTCAAAATTTAATGGAAGAGTGACTTTACTAGAGTTCAATCATCCAATCCTCTCCTTATTCCCTATAAAGCTGATTTTTCTCCTACTTTCCTTTTCTTCTTTCACTTGTGGGGTATTAGGGCATGATATCTCTGTTCGCTTACCTCCACTTTGTATCTCTCCTGCCTTCTTTTTTCATATGATCCTTTACATATATCCCTGAGTTATATTTTTCTGCAATTTATATTCTTATAATTACCAGTCAAAATTATTCCCTTTTAAAACTGAACATGCATCTTGCTATGCCCACACCTCCTGCCTCGGGTACGAGGCTAGCTCAGTCGCAACTTGCTAGGGGTCCCCAATATATATGGAATATTTCCATTGCGTAGCTAGCTTGAGGTGTTGTCTTTACTCTTACCTCGTTCTCTTGAAACTGCTTAGTTTACAATTGTCTAACTATATATTAGCATGCGCAAGTTCTATGGCAGTGCCTAGACATTTTAGCTAGGCCGTGCCCAAGAAATCTTTAACAGCGAGCATCTACTGCACTTGCTAATTGTTTGGCTAACCATCTATAATTGTTCCCTAACATAGAACCCAATTCTTAATTGATAATGTAAAAAGAAAAAAAAAATTTCTTTCGGCTCTCAAATGTTTCAAAAATTTCTCAGTCGGGTACTTTTATCGGTTTATAAATAAAATCTAACTATCCACCTCTCTTTATAGCATTATATAAATAAAAATTTGAAAATATTGTCCTTTTAGAATACTACACATATAAAAAAGCCACATCTAATTATACTGTTCGTGGCAAGAGGAAGTTTTATTAACAAAAAAAAAAAATTAAAACAAAAGGAGATTCACTGTAGCTCTTTTTATATTTTTTTGTTCACTGTAATGATTATTTTGTCATTCCTATAAAAAATTACATGTCTTTGGATTATGATTATTTTGGTATTTGTATGAGGTACATTAGTCACTACTGATTTGCTTGGGAGTATTTGTATCTATTTAATGTTTTGTGTGAACTAAAAAATATCCAAAATACCCCTAAAAGTCAAAAGGGTATTTAGATATTTTTATTTTATTCTTTATACACAATAAAATTACACATGTACTTTTGAATACAAGACATTTACTTCATTGTAGTTAGAGGTATTTGAAATTTTTAGCCTAGGTTTTGTTAATTGTAAGTTGGCTGAGAGTAGTTAAATAATTCTCTTTTAAAATAAGAATTTATAATTGAAAAGCTCTTGAGGCGTGTAGAGTAAGCGCCAACAAGTTGGAACCACCGCACACTTTGCGCAATGCGTGCGGTGGTTAATTAATCGAGATATTATTTAAATTCTAAATCTAAGTCAAGAATATTATTAATTTATGGAGATGGCAATGAATTTTGCTTCAGGTTTCACAATATTTATCCGAGGTTAAACTAGTTTGTTTTTCCAATAAAAACGCAACACAGAATATGGTAGCCCCTTGAATTACACCATTGATGATCCAAAAATATGACTACAGTACAGTTTATGTGGGTGCCTAGTACTTGCTATATCGCTGCGCGTGAGAATCAAAGAGTGAACAAATTGGAGCGGATAGTTCTCGATAAGGGACCATCAAAATTTTGTGCGCTGGTTGAGTGATCTACAACAGATCTTTCACAAAGCTTTTTGATTGACATGATTGACCAGCCAAAAGGGTTTCCTCAGTGGATTATTAGTTGGCAATAATATCTGTATGATTATAGGAATATGTTAAAAAGAGCGAAAATAAATAAATATATAAGAGAAAACTGGACAGCCCGGATCAGCCCAACACTGCAAATGATTTGAAGATAACTTCATTTCCCCAGAAGATAATGAATCGATCACCATCCGATCAATTTACTGATCATAACTCTCATCGAATTTCGATATCGAAGCCAGATTGCCCAATATTTTGTATCTTGAATTATTGGATGTCATCATAGTAAAAAAAAAAAATCACTTTAAGAACGTATAATTGCTTTGTGAGTAATGGACGTAGAGGTGGGTCTTCATATATATGCATGAAATGATGGCGAGGATGATGGAGGGACCCAAATAAGGCTTTTGATCATCACAAAGGAATCCCTTGGATTGAGGAGTAGTAGTAGAGCAGCAGCAGCAGCCTTGAATTTGTGGGGTATCCCTTTTAATTTTTTTTTAAACACCTTTTTTTTTCCTCCCTCTCTTTAACGTTCATCAGCCACAGTATCAAAAGAAGAGAAGAGGAAGAGGAAAAAGAATGTGATGTGCATGTGATCCAACAGCCTTTATGTTCCCTCTTCGAACCCAATATACTAAACCACCGTTCTTCTTCTGTTGTCTTTTTTGACATTCGGGGTCTAGTATGCTTTCTTGGGTTGATCATATTTAGGTCATACATAGATAATATATTGTAATTTGTTACTAAACCTTAATTTTGGGCCCATTTCTAGACATGATATGTTTGCCAAGACTTGATCATCGAGAGCACCGATTAAAAGCATGGCATTAGTGGAATCTATGGGTCCAAACATCGCATCAAGCGGATCGTGTAAAGTGTAAACATCTTTTTGGTGTGAGAATTTTCATCTTCTGTAGAATATATGTTCTGTACACCTGCAATAATCAACCCATTATCCTTTGTATATGACAAAGTTCTCTTCTTTTCTTGCGTAATGGTATACGACAAAGTTTCTTTAGTTTTATAGTAGAATCAATGTTTTTATCAAAGAAGAAAGAAAGGAAGAAAGATGAGGGAGGAAAGGTTGTAACTCTAAAGTGAGCTAAAATTAGCTTTCTTTAATTGATAAGAAACTATAGTCCATGCAAGGATCATATTTTGATGTAGAAACCCTTTTGGACCTACGCACGCTAAAGAGATTAGGTTTGAAGGAAGCTGCTTTTTAACGTCTTTTTTTTTTTAGAGGAATAGAACTTTTGCATGCAAACGAAATCCACATTATTCTAAAGTACTTCATTAATTTAAGATTCCTTTCTCTATCTAATCAGTCAATTAAAACAACTTTCTTTGCTTCTTTTGGGTCAATGTCTTTGGATGATTTTGATTCCTACAAATATAATATCATTCACATTTAAAATCATATTTATAAAACTTATAATGGCCTAACTACCATTAGAAGTCTAGACAAGTTCAGGATAAAAAAAAAATACAAAAGAAATTGACTTGACCTGACTAATAAAAGATCTAGGTTAATTCCAAAGAATTACCTGATAAAAAACCTGTTGACATTTTTTTATTAAAATAATGTCTTTTTGATCATATTTTAAAAAAAATTGTTTCTAAATTAACCCTAGTCAAACTAAGTTAACCAGTGACTCAGGCCTTATCTTAGATCAAGTTTTAAAATATATTTAATATACATGATTAAATTGAAATTTCAATGTTATTTCCTTGGTTGAAACAACTTTTAGGTAAGAAATGGGTTCAAGACATATATGTAATTCCTTTGCTTTTTTGGTTGAGCAGAAGGCTTGATAATTTTTAACTTTTTTTTATATTATAATTAATTATAATTGAAGAATCATGGTTGCTAAGACTCAAAATTTATTTTATTGAAGGAATTTATTAAATACATAATCGTTAATTTAAGCTTGCATGTGTCAAAGTAATTTTTCTCTGAATTGAGCTGTGAGCACCATAGTATCCTACCATTTTATAGATTTTTGACACTCTTGAGAGCCCTGATTGTTTCACCCTTCTATAAATTATTCACGAGGCAAAACTATTCAGTGAGCACTTTTAACCCCCGTAATGAACAATAACTCTCCTTTTCTTTTAAACGTGATCATAAGTAGCATTTTTTTTGGAAGAAGTCGATATATTGAAAGGGCTAACCAGAAGGTAGCAAAAAACAAGATACACGAAAGAAAAACAGAAAATAAAAGAAAAGAGAATCACAAAAACAAAAAGCAAACACAAAAAGAAAAAAAGAAGGCCAATAGATACATAACCGAAAAAGAACATCAGGATTGAAAGAGCTGATACGCCATGCTTAAAGCTTTAATTTGGTGTTAGATCAATCTATAATACCTTCAGGCCCTATAATTAAACTAGTGCCAATAGCCATGGAGAACTTATCTGCAGACTTAAGCCAATTCGAAAGGTGATAAAGAATTAAGAAGAAACTCTCTTCGAAGGTCGCAGTTCCATCATTGAAGATTACCTTGTTCCTCATAAGCCATATACTCTAGCTAACACAATAAGAAACCATAGACCAAGTCTTACGCTGGAATTTTCCAAACACTAGGTTGGGCCACTGATGTAAAAGATCATCCATACGGTAGAGAAAGACAACCATTAATACTCCACCAATCCAAGAATTTCATCCATAATTTCCACACTGGTTTACAATGAAAGAGAAGATGATTTGAAATCTCAATCTCATTTTCACAAAAGATACAAAAGGTTTGATCAACTGTGATTATATTACGGCAAAGTAAAAAAAATCCTTAATGCATAATCTATTCTGAATAGCAAGCCAAAGAAAAGATTGAACCTTGGGAGGGACTCTTTTTTGCCATATCGAAGCCTTAAAAGTTATAAGCCCTGGATTCATAATTCTGTCAATAAGTAAAGAACAAGTTTTAACTGTATAACATCCATCTGCTGATGAGGACCAAACTTTTTTATCTGAAGTTGTTACCTTTAGCCAAAATCTTTCTATAGATGGGAGAAGGTAGACGACCTGCTCAGTTTCAAAGAGGAACAATTGTCTCCTCCAAGCTAACTCCCACTTCTATTCCCCTTACTCTTAATTTTCCATATCAGCAATTGTGGTATTCGATTTAGTGGAAAGAATATAGAGCCGTGGGTAAATAACTTTTAATAGAGAGCTATTAAACCAAACATCATACTAGAACCGAGTTAGAGAGCCATTTCCCACTACAAATTTGCAGTTATTGGCTAAAGCTGAAGAGACAGAGTCTGTTGAAGTCATAAGGGATGTGATGTCCCTCTAGAGACAAGACAATCTTCTACTAAAAATAGGGAAATCATTTTCAAACACCAGCTTGAATTTGTTGAACATCATCTTCTTCCATAGCTCATTACCAGGAAGAGAGAGCCTCCAAATTCACTTGAAAAACATTGCTTTATTCTTGGCTATCAATGATCCAATCCCAAGGCCACCCCTATCCTTATCTCTAACAACCACACTCCATTGGACTTTTGCAAATGTTTCTCATTCTGACAGTTCCCAACCAAAAGAACTTGCGTTGGATGGAAGTAAGTAACATAACAAATTAATAGAGAAAAATACTATTTGTATGATATGTTTGTTTGATATTATTTTTAACAATAAACCTTTATAATAAATAACTTGATATTAAAATATTATTACGAGTATGTTTTAAAATTATTTTTCTGATGAATACTTATCATAATTAAATTTGTTTAAGATTATGATAAATATAGTATGACAATTGATTTTCTTAGAATATAATATAAAGAAAGAGTATATATAAGTTTATTTTTTAAAAAAATATAAGACCAAAAAAAATTGTATCATATTTTTAAATACCAATAGTTCACCTTTCAATTTTGGTACATTCTAAGAACATTTTTGTTTAGTTATATTTTCTTCCCATACACTTACAAATTACCATTCAAGTGGGTTTTTTTTGTATTATTTGCAAGAAATTCTTTATAATAATGATTAAATTTCTAATGTTTTAAGTTTACAAAAATATGTTTGTGAATATTATAATTTTTTATTGTATATCTTTTTTTTTAATTTTGATTAAATTCAGATGATATAATGATCATAAATATTAAAAAATATTATAGAAAATTACACAATATAGGATGTATATATTTAGGAAATATTGATAGGCTTAATCTTGTGTTGTAATCTTTACATTAACTATTATACACTACTCTACATATATAAATATAAAATATTGACTAACTAATAAGTCAAGCTTTCTATTTTTCTCAACTTAGTATTGGAGCCTTAACACATTAAAACTCCTTTTCCCTCTCCCTAATAGACTCTGCCTTGGCTACTATATCTTCCCCACAACAGACCAACATTTCAACTCTTCAACATACCAGCATTCCATAGGTTGTCGGTGCTTCTTAGCCATTGCAGACTTTTTCTTTTTTAGATTGACGTTTCAGCTCTTTCTATGATGATGCTGCTGTGAATCTTACCCTTATGGAGGATTTAATTACAGTGATTGTTCCCCTATCTAATGCTTATTAAGTTATTTCTTTGAAGCTTACAAACACCAATTATCTTTATCGACAAATACAGATGAAACCATATCTTTCTGGCCATGGTATTTTCCACTTTGTAGATGGCTCCTTGTTATGTCCTCCTTCTCATATGGTTGCTACTAATGGTTTTTCTCTTTAAATTAATCCTTCTTTTCATTATTAGAAGCAATAAAATCAACTTATTTTGAGTGCATTACTTTATTTTATTTCAATAGATGTATTACATCTTATTATTAATTGCCAAACCTCGCATTGTGTTTGGTTGCTTCCCTGTTTAATTCTTGCATTATGAAACCTCATAGATCTTTTCAAGATCTTCGTCAAGGTGATGCTTCGATCATTACATATATGTAAAAGGTAAAAACATTATTTAATGAATTAGAAGTTGTCGGTCGATCAATTTCCCTTGAAGATTTCAATTTGTATGTGTTTTGTGGTCTTCGCGATGACTTCAAAGACTTGATAATCAAACTCATGACCCAAACAAAACCTCTTTCGTATGTAGATCCTCATAGTCATCTCTTTACCCATGAGTTCCTTCACAAGACCTCCCTTCAGTCCATGATTGTCACTCCTCTTCTACTGCCCATGCCAACTCAGCCACCATCCACTAATGTTGCACATTATCAGTCCTCAGGTTCGTATAACATTAGTCCTAATTTTAGTCGTGGCAGAGGACACTTTCATGGTAATTGGTGTTCCAATAATAACTACAACAACTCCCAAAACAGGGCTGATTTTCATAGCTTTCAGGGATCTTCTAACACCAACTAGATGTAGGGTAATTGATAACAAAACAGAAGGAATAATAAATCATTGTTTATGTGTTTTTTTAATTGTATTCTTGATTATGATTTTTTTATGTATTTTTGGATGTCTTTGCTTTCCATTTCTGCATTCATATCATACTTATAAGTTGGATTTTTGTTTATCTCCATGTGTGTTCTTAGGTTATAACTTCTCTCATCTTAGTTATCATTATCTTGATCTAGTATCTCAATGTATTTATATCTCGCGTCATGTCTGTTTTTATGAATATGTGTTTTCTTTTGATAAATCTGAACAGATGACATAACCCCACAACACCTCATTGGATCCTATCCCTACTACCCACTTGCTAAATTTGTTTAATTCACTTTTTTTTTCCCTTCATTGTACCTACAGCCTCTCCACTACCCATTCTGCTTATCATTTCTGCCACCGTACAACAACCTATTAGCCCTGTTTTTATATCATCGCCTGCTTATTTATACAATGATTATTCTTCATGTATAAGTTCTCCTCCTTCAGGGTTGTAAATTTCCAAGTTTGCCTCTACTGGTTCTCCTGGTTCTACTATTGTTTCACTAGGGTTTGCTGCTCCTAGACCAGCAACTCATTCTGGTTCTCTAGCTGGTTTGAATTTAAGTGTTGACCTCTCTTTCTATCCTCTCTAGTAGCATACGAATTTAGGCTTACCTGTCTTTAGTTATATGGTTCGTCAGCATCATATGATTCTTCACCCACGGCCACCAAAGATAACACATCTGATGGCCTTTTCAATTATTATTTTTTAGGAATTGAGGTTCAGTCTACTAATGAGGGTATTATGCTATGAAAAGATAAGTATATTCTTGACATACTTACTCGAGTTGATATGTCTTCTTGTAAACCTATTGATACTCTTATTTCTACCTTTAAGGTTACTATGATGCTTGATTACTTGTTTTCTAATCCTACACGGTTTCATCAAATTATTGATGTCATTCAATAACTTACTTTTACAAGACCAGACATTTGTTTAGTTATTAACAAAGTCTATTTGTTTATGCATGCTTTTATATTTGCACATTGAGCTGCCGTTAAACACATTTTGTGTTATCTTTGGGGCACACTTTTTTTTGGCTTACATATCACCCGTAGCTCATCCTTTACTTTACATGGTTTTATAGATAATGATTGGGCTGATAGTGTTGATGACTGTAAGTTTACGAGTGGATATCTTATTTTCTTTGTCATACATCGATTTCATGGAAATGGAGTAAAAAAACGCGATTGCTCGTTCTTCTACTGAGGCGAGTATAAAGCCTTGGTTGAAGACACTGCTAAGATTATCTGGCTTTAATATTTATTGTCAGATCTGCAGATTAGTCCTATTTTTATGCCTACGCTTTAATTAGTGTGATAATCTGGATGGTGCTACATATTTGTTTGTGAATCCAATCTTCCATGCTCGTATTAAACATGTTTACTTCTTTGTTTTACTGATTTTTGGTTCAAACTTCAAGTTGATCCTCAACTTGATGGGGCATATCATAGAAAATTACACAATATAGAATGTATATATTTAGGAAATATTGATAGGCTTAATCTTGTATTATAATCTCTACATTAACTATTATACACTGCTCTACATATATAAATAGAAAAGGTTGGCTAACTAATAGGCCAAACCTCCTATTCTTCTCAACTAAAATTATTGTTATTGATATTTGTTAAATCTTGTTTCAAAATGAAAGTTTAACAACCATCATTATAATGAAGTGCTTTGATTTTTTTTTCTCTTCAATACAATCATCAAGATAAAATTATAAAATAATAATATTTTACTATAAAGTGCTTTCATTTCGCTAATATATAAAAAAAAGCCAGAGAGAGAGAAGAACATAATTTTTCCTAAAAATCTAGAATAAAAATATATTTTAGAGAAAAGGCATTGCATGCTAAATCTTGTTTTAGAATTTTTCTAAGAAAATAAAACAATTAGTAAGTTTATATGTTTAAAATTGGACTTATATAATTATTGATGTTGGAATTAAATTAAATAGTTTGATCACCATCCTTCATGGAATTTTTTTTTCTGTAATGTTTGAACATTAAAATCCATTTTGAAATATCACTATGTTATTTTTGGAAATGCATTTCAAGGTTAATGTCTTTGGATTTCTTCAAAGACAGTGGATTCAATACCATAAAAAGAAAAAAAAAATGGTTCTTGCTGGTTTGACAATTCCATGGGCTTAGAAATTTACTGCTTAAATCAGATAGATTAGAATGCGCAGCACCTCCGGATAATTGAGGCAATGATTAAGAATAGCATGTTCTATATTTTTGGTTGCTTGCCAATTGCCATGCCCACAGACTACAGTAACTCCTGTATATGATTCTGGAGATTGTCATCTGAAAGGAGAGACGTCCGTCACAGTACGTATCAGTGAATATATATATATATATATATATATATATATATATATATATAAACACAAAGGACAAATTAAGACTGGTTACAAGAGGGCACTAGCTAGATGGACAAATTAACGGGTATCTTGTCCTGTCCATTAATATCAGTGTGCCATTTCCTCGTGGGATCCGTATCCCCTCGTGACCCTTACACATAGTCTCAGTCTCTCTCAGATAAATAAACGGTGCCCTCTTCTCTTCTTCAACATCTCAATTTGACCACCACCTCTATATCTAACATTGAATAATATTTTCTCATGTTTTAGTATTATTACTATACATATGTGTGTGTGCTGCATGTTTGAGAGGTTTGAGTGAGATGCTTTTGTGCATGCATGGTTTTTTAGCTTAAACATATGTATAAAATAGTGGTTCTTGCAGTGCTAGAGCTAGAAGGGTTAGTGAAATAGACAAGAAAGAGTGCAAGAAAAGACAGAAGTAGGAAAGAACCTTGTAGCTTGTCGTATTGAATACACATTTTGATTCTTCTTAATTTTAGAGACAGAGATCTAGAGAGATTATTATTATTGAAGGATTAACTTTTTTAAATACGGGGATTTAGGCGATTAATTTAATTAATTCAATCCGTATTCGCTCTGTGTTTTAAGCTGTCTCTCCTTGAAATCCTCATTACGTAGATTATCTAATTATTACTGTTATCATTTGTTTGTTAATAAATAGGAATATATAGTAATTGTTTTTGGAAGGTATCGGCGGTGGTCATGTGAGAGATAATAATATAGGCAGAGAGGTCTTGTGGGGTTCACTTTCACTGCGTTTTAGAAATTAGAATAGAATCTTCTTGGCTCTTCAACGTGTAGAGGTGTTTGTGTTTGTGTGTGTGAGTGTGTTTTGAGTTTGATTTTGCTAGTGATGGTGGTGGGCTCGGTCGGATCTGTGTCTAAGTTGCTGACAACTTGTGAGAGAAAAGATCAGCCTTTGTTTTCTAGATTTCCATACTCTTTGTGGACCCTTTCTCTATACATAATTCTTTTTCTTATATACATGCATGTCCTACTGTGTAAAAGTCACTTGGAAAAACAGCTCCATGAATCATGAAATTTACCTTCTTACTCATTAACTATTCATGCTTATGCTACCTATTTTCCATAAACTGCTCTCTCCATCAATGCTACAGGTCCCATTGTATGATTGTTGGACCCACCTGGCCATCAAATGGCTCGCAATTGGATTAATGGATAACCATACAGTATGGAGTTAAATTCCTGTAAATGTCACTGTGTTTGTTTAACCGTGTTTTAGACTGCAGTTGGCTGTGTTTATGAATTGATTTTAATGGTGTGTTTGGCTTTGTAATAGCTTCTGCGGAAATACTCTTAAAAAAAAATCACATATGGTAACTTTTCTTGATTATATAATTTAAGATGATCAAAAGACAAGTATAAACAGCAAGAACCAAATACCAAGCCGATTTCAGTAACTGATCATCCATCGTATGTAAATTGCAAAAGAGATTATTAGTTTGTGGGAAAAATCTACATGGGATCATATTAGGAAATATTCCCAGAAGTATGCATGTAACATGAATAAGGGAATGGAGGGGTGGTAATAAATATATCTTGTATAAGATAAAAACAAAACATGTATCACGAGAATGGCATACACACACACACACACAGAGAACTATCAAAAATACAAGGACAGTTTCCATGTCAGCCGCTGTAACCTTGCAGAGAGCAGAAGGGTAAAGGTTTGAGCCTGAGAATCAAGAAAAGAAAGATAAGAACACAAACACACAAACAGACACAGAGAGAGAGAGAGAGAGAGAGAGAGAGAGAGAGAGTAGAGGACATGAAATTTTTTAGACTATGTTCTTCTTGGACCAAGGAGAGAATATTTCCCATTTTAATTGAGTATCGGGACTCGAAACTGACATTTCTTCTTAACAATTTCTAGTTAATTTCTTCACAATCTGTGCAAAGAGGGATAAAAATAATTAATACCACATGCAACCTTTCTATTCAATAATATTTGTTCGTGTCACTACTAGCTATTCATCATGTGATAGATTAATTGTTCTGGAACTCAACAACTTGAACTAGGTAATGATCTTTCATGTGACAGAGTTAAATTTCCTTTGGCACCACACATTGGCTGTCATGTTCATGAAGTTTCCTGATTTCTCGATCGTTCCACATTTTGAGTCATTTAAATTGTATTTGTTTATTACATATTTCTGATATCAGCTATAGCAGTGGAAATGATGCTTACAAAAACTCATGCATTATTTATTTACGAAAAAATTACCCTATTATTTATAGTTTAGTTATTTTTATACTTTTAAAAATTACAATTTGTACCATAAACTTTGCTGCTGCATTCGTAGGCAATTTATATGTTAGTTTTAGCATTAATTGTTCTAAGTTTTATTGCTATTACGGTACTTAGGTACTAGATAGAATTTGAAATATTTATTTATTTTACAATATTTCTCATGACATTAGACAAGAAGTAGGATCCTAGCTAGTCAAAAGGGAATAAAATATGAAGGATGTGGGGGGATAAGATGGTGATGGGGAAGGAATGCAAGATGTGTCTTGTTCAGTAAGATTAGATTGAATTTCAAAAACTTTGTGAGGTAGTTAACAACATAAGGCTTGAATTTTCCAAAAAGAATTGTAGAGGGGGAGGGGATTTTACTTGGTGGGGAACAATGACAGTTTAACTTTGTTTTTCCAATAATGAGAATCACAGACATGATCAAGATAATCAGCTGAGTATCTATGTGAAATAATTAGTCTCCATTTTCCTATTGCTTTGCTTGGGACCTCCCTGTGTCCCTAGTACCCTTATTGCCACTCATCATGAAATGAATCCATTTCTCACTTTTATATGTTGGATCCTTCGGTTCCCACTCATTGCTATATATGGTTTTCTTGCAATCTTGTTCATATTTTGACACTTGTAGCTGTAAAACTCGAGCTCCTTTTCCTTTCCTGAATATATTTTTCGTTCATTTTGTGGTACATATAGCCAAGCTCTCGCAGATGTCATTATTTAATCTCAAGGGCATGAATGTTGGTTCTCTGTCTGATCTCTAGCTAGCTAGCAAGGGAGGGTGCATATAAAAACAAATATTTCTCGGGCCATTACAAAAAAGAAAGAGAAAAAAAAAAAGCTGTTGATTTTCCATGGAAACTTTTGGGGCCAATAATTCAATCACCTGAGACACGTCACCCAGGAAGCCGAGCCACGAAAGAGCCAAAGTTGGAGGCTCCAAGCACATATAAAGTACCAGTAATCTACTATACTATAGAAGGCTAAAAGGGGCAGTATAGTATGTACTGAGGGAAAAGAGCCATGAACATAATTGTAAGTTAGTCAGTAAAGGTAGTAGTGGCCAGAGAGCATGTCTATCATGTTATCGATATTGAAGTTTGGGGTATAATGAGAAAGAAAGTGCTCCAAGAGAAGCAATGGAAGAGGAGGGGAAGAAGAAGAAGAAGAGAAGAAGAAATGTCGTCACCGAGAAACAGGCTTTAAATCCCATCACGTAGATCGATGTATCCTTAACCTCACATATCTTCAGCTAGCTAGCTAGAGTATTAGAAAATGATGGGATTCGAAATTGGAGAGTGTGTTTTTGGGTGTTGGGTTGGTAATATTAAACAACAAAAGGAAAGCTACAAAACGAAAAAGAGACGATCGGTTTGACATGGGGTGAAAATTTGAAACCATCTTCGTCTCCATTTCTTTTCTAATATTTTTATCTGCATCGAATCCTCTCAAATTGTTGATGCCCACAATACCCCTTCAACGATGCTTGTAATATATATAGTTCATAAATATCAATATCGTTTCTTAGCTATAAAATCTAGTGTCTTGTCAATTTAAAATTAATTTAGTGTGAATGACTTAATTTACTAAAATAATCTTATCTTCCTTCCCGTCCACTCGGCCAACTTATTAGAAATGTGTCTAGTAAGCTCATCAAAAGAAGGTCTACAGCCGAGGCAAAAACCTTCAATTAAGGAAATGTACTGTGTAATTAAGTAACACTACCAAAAGAAGGTCTGTTCAAAAAGATCAAGAGATAAAGAATCATGAGACAAGTATGGAATAGTAGTAATGAAGAGTTTGACTATATCATCAATTGCGAGTAGTAAAAATGGAGAGAGAGAGAGAGGGAGGGAAAAGGAGAAGGGAAGGGTGGCATTGTCAATTCAAGAAGGGCAGGCCTGCACCATCCTCCTGTGCCTGATTTTAAGTGGCTGTGCAAGGGATCAATGTCAGAGATAGAGAAAGAGAGGTCACGGGTTTGTCTTGAAAGGCCCTTATTTCACAGTCCTAGACAGACAGACACATATTCTCTCTCACTACACAACCGAGGAGGGAAACAAATTACTATACAATGTCAATTCACCCCCCCTAGTTTTCACTGTATCACACAGCACATAAAAGGTTAAAAACACATGCTCCTCACCACCATTTTTATCCATACCCTTGCCCAAGTTTTCACATTACCACATCCACTCTCCTCCTTAGTCTCTATCCATCAGAGCCAAAACCCTCACTGTTTTTCTCTTACACATCTCTCTCTTTGTCTCTGAAAAATACAAGTTGCTTTTGATCTCCAATGGCTCTTATGTTGGATAATTGTGAAGGGATATTACTCTCATTGGACTCCCACAAGTCAGTCCCAGCTCCCTTCCTTACCAAAACCTATCAACTGGTAGATGATCCAGCCACTGACCATATAGTTTCTTGGGGTGAAGATGACACTACTTTCGTTGTTTGGAGACCACCTGAGTTTGCTCGTGATCTCCTTCCTAACTATTTCAAGCACAACAACTTCTCTAGCTTTGTCAGGCAACTCAATACATATGTAATAACAACTGAAATCTCGATTGTTATATGTCATGTGCTGAAGAGTTTGTGTCTATGCTTTTGCTTTATTTTTTTGGGGGTAATACTGATTTGGTTTTGTTTTGATTATTTGGTGCATTAGGGTTTTAGGAAGATTGTACCTGACCGATGGGAGTTTGCTAATGAGTTTTTCAAGAAGGGAGAGAAGCATTTGCTTTGTGAAATTCATAGAAGGAAAACGGCTCAGCCACAAGTAGCTATCAATCAGCACCACCACCATCAGCACCACCCACATTCTCCCTTTGGTGTTAACGGACCCAGTTTCTTTCCCTTTTCAAGCAGAACCAGCATCTCTCCGTCTGATTCAGATGAGCAAGCCAACAACAACTGGTGTGATTCGCCTCCTCTCACTTCACCACCAAGAGGGGTTGCTAGCGCCACAGTTATTGGTGGTGGAGGTGGATATAATAGCTCAGTTTTTGCCTTATCTGAAGATAATGAGAGACTGAGGAGAAGCAACAATATGCTAATGTCTGAGCTTGCACACATGAAAAAGCTTTACAATGATATTATTTACTTTGTCCAAAATCATGTCAAGCCTGTTGCTCCCAGCAATTCCTACTCTTCTTCTTTGCTTCTTTGTGGCCCGGCACCATATGCTACTGCTAATCCTGTTACTTCTAATGGTTCTTTGGCACAAAAGCCTTTAAACCAGCTTCTTGGGTATTATCCTACTACTGCTCCAAACAACCCTAAGCAAGCTCCTCAAGTTCATGTTTTGAACTCTCCAACAACTACTTCGCAGAGCTCTTTGACCTTTCTTGAAGAAGCCAACAACAATGGTTGCAAGACAAAGTTGTTTGGTGTCCCTTTACAATCCAAGAAAAGATTGCACCCAGAGTATGGCTCTAATCCAGGAAATATGGAGACTAACAAGGCTCGTTTGGTGTTGGACAAGGATGATTTAGGATTAAATCTCATGCCTCCTTCAAGATGTTAGTATCTTCAAATCCATTCAAAGATCTGAGTTTTTTTGGTTTTTATAATTGATATCTTTACTTAGATTTTCTTGTTTGATTGTCATGTTCTTTTTATAGTCCTAAGAGATTCTGAGATGATAGTAGCTAGCTAGTAGCTAGTGTTGATGATGAAACATGTGTGTGCGTGCGTGTGGGTTTTTGTGACCTTGTATATAACTTTAGTGCCTGGTATTATCTTTGTTCCCCCACAGCCATGAATGCAGGTGGGTTTTGGTTAGAGTGAAGATCAAATCAAATCAAGTTTAAAAAATCACAACTCCATCGTTTCTAAGGAGATGTCTTTTCATTTTGATTGCTTGCAATTTATTGCTCTCTCCTTCCTCTTCTTCTGCTTATCCTCTCTCTGAATTCAACGTCTGTATGTTTCAGTTTCAGTTCATTAATTAATGCAAGGCAAAGGAGAGTCTGATGGCTTTCCTTTTAGGTTCTTCTGTGAAAAGAAGCTGAAAGGTTTCAGCCTGGCTCATTGACACGCTCTCTCTAGGGCTTTCTCTGATTACTCTCATTAATGTATGATACGTACAACTATGTCTTGCAAAATACTTCCAAAACATTCAAAGGCTGATGGATAGATGGGATAAAAATAAAAGCAAGAAAAAGGCAGCTGAGGACAACATGGTTGTGATCATTCATCTTTTCTCAAAATCTAATATTAGCCTTATCATTACAACTATTATCATCGTCCCTATAACTATTCATCAAGGAAACCATATATAATATGATTAATTTAGAAAAGAAGGTCATCATTTCTCTTTAGATATGGAGGTTATAGTCTCCATTTCTCGGTTATATGAACTGTCAGTACTCAATAAAATTACAAATCAATAGATCGATGCAATACAGGAAGGAATATGGGGATTAAAAAATAAGAAAAAACAAAAACAAAAAACAAAACGAGCGGCCTATTCGATGAAAGCGAAATGAAAGAGAGACTGACTAAAAATGAGGTTTGAAATGTTTCTATCAAGGCTTCTATATACTTCTTCTGAGGACCAGAAACCTTTGCTTTTTCCTAATTTAAGTATCTGATCAACTTCTACAAACCTCCCTTTAGAGATCCCATCGTCTCTCTCTCTTTACAATACATGCATCCCAGTTTTCACTAATTCCAGTCCATCTTAATTCTTCAGTAGTCTTCTAGCCATATAACCCCATAAAGATAGAGCCTTGACTGGTAGCTATAAACGAACCCATGCACATTTACTTAAAAACACCATGCCTTTTTATGCTTTTGCTTGTCCAGTATAAAGTTTAACTTCAAAAGTTTGACTACACATTTCTACTGGGTTTTCTCTTTTGCTTTTCTTGGCTTGTTTGTTGCTTGTGTATTTGTCATTAAGGTTATTTAATGTGTAACGCAGAGAAGCTCTGAAGAGACAGAGATGAAAGCATATATGTTAAGAAAGGTCCATTTTATCTAAAGTAGGAATATAGTATTCTAAGAATATCTTTGTCGCGCAATGATTTCGTCTCCTACGGAAAACAAAACCCTAACCCTAGTTTTTTTTCCTTTTTTTTACAAGAAAGTACCCCTACTCCCCTTCTCCAAACCTTTGTCCTTTTTGGGTAGGTATCCCACGTGACATGAAAATTCATGTGCTGCCGTATCATATATAAAATTTGATGATACGCCGGTCTATTCGTATGGAAGGGTGAAAGAAAAAAAAAAAAAAAAGTGGTGGGTGATGGGTCATCCAAAAGTGGATACGGATCATCCAGTAAAGATGCTTTAATGGAAGGTGTTTGTGCTTGTGCCTTGCTTAACATGGACCACCTAACTAAGTGCGTGTTTGAATTAAGATAGTTTTTGTGGTTATTAGATTAAAAAAAAAATTTTAATAAAGTTTTTAGCGAAATCAAAACAAAATTAGTGCGTTAATTAGTTAAATACTTTTAAATATATAGTTAAGATAAAACATAAACTGCAGTGCATCACACCACAAGAATACAGAGTTTAAGAAGGTCTTTTTCATGGGAATTCATATCACACGAAGCTTGAGACCTTTTGGATCAGAATTTAAAAAAGCAAAAGAGAGAAGTGTGATTTAAAAAGACTTGTTCTACTTCGTTTAGTCTTTTGATAGCACTTTGTTGACATTTCTTGACCCTTCTTTTTGTACAAACCTTTATGTACAACTACCGTATACTAATACTGCTTATACTTTAAGTATTTATAATTTATATAATGCAATGCCGGTGCGTATGAATATATATATATACACACAAGGCTGCAAAGCTAGCTAGTTATACCCAGATTGTTTTCCTTTATTTACCTCAGAGGTTTCCCACGAGATCATACGTACCCTAGCTAGCTACATAGATATTCCTACCTAGTCTAGGTTTGGCTGTCCAAATCTTGTTAACTAGTTACAGTAATTGTCTACTGAACACTCTTCAGAGTTTTTATGCTTAAATATTACAGGCACCCATGTACAATCACCTTCAAACAACTAGCTGTCAAAATTAGAAGTGGAGAATGCAATGCACTGCCTAGCGCATATTCTCGAGACTGCTTCTGTGCGTGGGAAACTTCTCGTGCATAAACTAGTTGTTTAAAATTACGTAGTAGGGAGATCTCAAAGTCTGTTTATGCCTGCCGCCTGTGAGTAGAGAAGATAACAGATGCTGCACATGATGTGTTTGCTCACGGGTTGTAAATCAATTCGATGTTGATTATTTGTTATACCAAAAGGAGGAAAATCTCTGCTGGGTAATAAAGTCCAGGCTTGTCTAGCTTAAGTTTATATAAATAAAGGGTTAATTTCAGTTTTTTCTACTTAAGTTTATATGGCTGAGCAGCTCCTCTTCGTCTCCTTCTCCTGCCCTCTAAAACCTAATCTTTTTCAAAACAGCCGTTTAATGGTCATCGGTGAGAACCATTGCGGCATCCTCATTCTTTCTTATTCATGTTTTTTTATTATTATTATTTGGTTTTTTATTTTATATATAGAGAGAGAGATAGAATCTTGAATTTCGACTATATATTTTTCTTGTTTGCTGGGTTTTTTTTCCTTTTATTTAAAAGTCTAATGTTTTTTTTTTTCTAGTTTGACGAAGGAGATTGATACTACTTGAAAGCTTTTGGATCTTTTATCAATAGTTTGACATTTTTATTTATTTATTTATTTACGGTGACTCAAATCCATCTATATGTATATAAGATGTAATTAATTTTTATACAGGTAGTCTAAATTTAGAAATTTTAAAGAGTTTTCTTTGTATTTTGAATAATTAAAATGGTTGGTTGTTTCTGGGAAGCCTATTATACAATGTTAGTGTTGTCAATTATTTTTTAAAACAATAAGTTATAATTCTATGGATATATTATGAAAATATTTATACATTTATAATTTATTTAGTATAATAAAATTGCTACTTTCTTTCTCAAAATTTTTTATATGGGCAAGTAGTTTATAGTCAATAAATTATTAAATACAATTAACTGTTTGATATTTTATCCATTATATATTATTATATCAACTAAATTACTAAAAAAAATTGGTAAAAAAATTCAATCAATAAAAGTGTGAGATACTGAAAATCGCATAGCCAGATTATTTAAATTGAATCAATAAAAAAAAATAAGTCATTTAAAAGAAATTACAAATAGGATGTTATTCAACTTGCCATATATATGCTAATTTTAATTGATTGACAAAAAGCGAATGAATTCGATTTTAAAATCAAATTTAACCTACCCTTCCGGCTTCTCCATCGCTCTTTCTCAATCTATTTTATTTTTATCGACGCTAATAAGTGAGCTTCATTAACAAGTCTCAAAAATTAAAGAAATTGTTATTA
>Ga0325411_1001428_pt1 | contig 26661 bp, 15 predicted proteins | sample PopdelMetagenome_13_FD_206181 | JGI IMG/M metagenome (GOLD analysis project Ga0325411, IMG submission 206181) | Populus deltoides microbial communities from Bellville, Georgia, United States - Xylem-PdIQD-R4 | ecosystem: Host-associated > Plants > Phyllosphere > Stem > Wood/Secondary xylem... | reverse complement strand
TTTTCAAAGAGCATGAAATCTATACAAATTTAAAGATGATTTAACTGTTTGAGCTAGGTGATTCAATCATACATGTTAGACCCGGCTCAAGGTCTGACTTGGTTAAGGGCTCGGGTTATCGAGTCAACTCATGAGCTAGTATGCAACTTGAATCAATTCTAAAATGATATTTTTTGAATAAAAAATAAAACAATGTAAATTTTAGATAAAAAAAACTCATGGAGTTGACCTAGTCAACCAATCTAGTTTGACTAGGTAAGTTTTCAAAATGGTTCAAAAACAAACCCGACTCGGATTAGGTTCTAAATCAATAAATCACTTGTTCACCCTTGCAAATTAGATCAAGTTTATCACTAGCAAAGGTATAGTTAATTAATGGTAAACACTATCTCTTTCCTAAATTGTTTGAATTTTAAGTGATTGCAATTAATTACATCACATGTAATCTGTCATCAAATTAATTTTCACTACTACCCTTCATTGAATACGAATAAGAGAGTGATTGAATTGAAAGTATAATTAGAGACATAACATAACATTAAAATAAAACAAATTGTCAGTCAATAATTATTTTGAAATACATCTCAAAATTGAAAGAAGAACAAACCCTTTAAGACTAAAAGAGTAAAATAAAATTTTATGCAAAGATGATATTGTTTCTGACGTTTGTTGTTTTTTTATTAGGATAAGCTACGCAAGTGATGATATATTCTTTTTTAATCAAATCAAAGATTTAAATCTCCCATTTATTAAAAATAATATATATATATATATATATATATATATATATTATTGGGAGACCAAGGCCAGTAACGCCTTTCACCAGTTCATGGTCTTAGAACAACTTAAAGAAAAAGTCAAGAAGTCGACTCCACTGGTCATAGTATGCCCAAAAGAGCGAAAGTCAAAATTATTGACTGACTCCACTATTCAAAGTAAACAATAGGAAGAGCAGTTGAATTCAACCTTCAATTTTCTGTTCCATAAACCACCATTCCTTCTTGACCTCGAAGCCAAATCCATTTATGATATCATTCACTCATTTTCCAAAGACACCCAAACGAACCAAATGAATTTATTTAGTCTATTAAATAAATAACTTCTTCAAGAAGGAAATGAATAATTGAGAGAGATCTTATCTCATGAATGGGAAATATATAAATGAGGGAGTTATGCATTCCAAATCTTAAAATAAAATAAATCTACCGGGAATTTAAGTAATTGTCATTTTTGGTCATTATTTAAAAAAGTTAATTCAATATAAAAACTTAAGTTATTAACTCATGTTCTATTTTATTTAAAGTTTAAATTTATAATTATTTCATCATTAAAACTCTGATATTATAAAAAAAATCAATTTAATGTAAAATCTTAAACAATTATGAGAGGCTTCTAACATGAGGTTTGAATTCATGATTGTTTGATTATTAATGTTGTGATACCATATAAAAAATTAAATTATTAGGTTAAATCCCTAAATATAATTTTATTATGTTCACTAACAACTTGTTTGATCTTGTTTTTTGTTATTATGCATAAAAAATTATTATTATTATTAACAAAAAATAAAAGAGGTGGTGCATAGTAAATGCACCACCTCACAAAACAATATTAATTGAAATAGTGTTTTATTTTGTTTTTTCTTTTTTTTTAATCTATGTTTTTTTTAAATTAATCCTTCAACATTTTGTTTATTTGAAATTGAAAATTATAATTTTTTTTGTTTAATTTCTATGTGGTTATCTCGATCTCATGACCTGAGTTATGAGTTTTGCAGGTTAACTAAAGTTGACCTAAGTTGTTTTATTGTGTCCTTTTTTAAATTGATTTTTTTTTTATCATTTAACAATGAGTTGATTGTGAATTGAGCTTTGTAACTTGTTTTAATTTGCTTCCCATGGAGTTATCTTAATCTCATGACTTGAGTCACGACATTGGAAGGTTAGATCAAGTTGATTCGAGTCATTCTTTTATTTTGGTTTCTATAAGGTTATCCCAGTCTCATGAACTAGGTTATGGGTTTGGCGGGTTAACCCGGATTGACTTATGTTGTTTTTCTTTGTTTCCTATTTTTCTTTGATTTATTTTTCAATTTCATCCTTTAATATTGGATTTATTAGGAATTGGGGTTTATATATATATATATATAACCTTATCAAAAGCAATATATATATTGTTTTTGATGAGGTTATCATGGTTTTATAACTCAAGTCATGGGTTTGACAAGTTGACTCATATATTTTTTTATCTTTTTTTTTAAATGGAATTTTCTTTTTCAATTTTATCATTTAATCTTTTATCATTTTATCATTTAACATTGGATTGATTGAGAATTATGGTTCAAAATTGTTTTGATTTACTTTCTATGAGGTTATCATAGTCTCATGACCAGATTGCTGATTTGGTAAGTAAACTTAGGTTAATCCAATATGTTGTTGTCTCAATATTTTTTTTAAAAAAATTTTATCTTGAAGTTTTTTAAACAAATTGTGTTTTTACCGGTCATTTGAGTTGCTTTTGAATTCACTAAGTCAACTAGGTCACATCAGGTCAACCTCACGCGATTTAATTTTTTTTTTCTACTAGAAAAATGTTAGCAGAATTTGAGAAATTTTTTTAGATTAAAAAAAACTAATCCTTCCCCAAGCATAGTGCTGACTAATACTATAGTAAAATGACTAAAGTTAGCAGTAGTTAAAAGTCCAATAAATGAGCTTATTGGTTATATTATTTCATAATAAAGTAATACAAAACAAATTAGGAAATTATGAAAAAACTAAAATATATGGCAAATCTCACATATTAGACTTTAACAATACCTCATTCTATTCTTTATCTTTCATTTTTCTCTTTCATTCTCATTTATTTATGTTTTCCTGTTTTCTTCTTCCAGTCATGACCTCTTTTAGTTCAGCCCTTAACAACTCCAACAAAAAATCCTCATCCTCTTCCCTCCTTTTCCTCGTCTCTACACAAAAAACATGAGTATGGTGTTTGCTTCATTCTTTTTTCAATTTTTTTAATGTGGTTTTGAATTTTTTTATTTTTTTGAAATTTTTGGTTTAGCTATTTAGACTTTTAAGATTTTTTTTGTTTTATTGATATTTTTATGTCTTTGGTTATTTTTTTTTATTGATTATTTTAGAATTTGTGATTGAGTTTGGAAGTAAGGGTTTGGTTGATTTGGAAATTGATTTATCTAGGAGCTGTAATTAACAACAACAAAAAAAATCCTAGAAAACTACAAGGATTCATTGTGGATCAAAAGTACTTAGAGGGTGGAGAAGAAAATGATGTAGTGGAAGGGCCTTTATGATACGAAGATGGAGATTTTGTTGAGATGGAGATATTAATATCAGTTGCTTGACCTATTTTTGTTTTGGAGCGAACAAATAAAAGAAAATGATATATTTTTTTTTTCTAAAATATGATATTTCTTTATTGTTTATTTTCCTTCAAGAAAGATATAACCTTTAAAGAGAATTGCAAATATGAAAGGGTTACTAGAGACCTTCCCTTGTCATATTTACTTAAAGCCTTTCATTTTTAGTCTAAGAACAAGTTATAATCTTTCATTGAAGAAACTTAGAACTAAGTTTATTTATGGAAAAGAAAAAATGTGTGAATGTGTGAATTTAAGTAGAGATCTTTATTTGTTTATTTATTTTGTAAAGGTTAGTAGCAAAGAAAGATTTCCTCACACACTTTTTGATGTTTTTACATTTGATTTAATTTCACTTCACTCATACTTTACACAATTCAATCGGGTTTTTCACTCTAATATTCTCATCATGCCTTTTACCTCATTATTCCCTTAGGTTCTTAAGGGTAACTTAGCAATTTATCAAATAATCAAACAAAACATCATAATAATTTTATAATAATAAAGATTTAAGAATCAAGAAATATACAAAACTAATCAAAACAAAACTTGAGGACAAACTTATAAATAACAATGTAAATTCATGCGGCTAATGATAAAAAAAAATGACATGAAATAAAATCAATGGAGTTTATATTAATGATTTAAAGAAAACTATCTAATTCCATAAGTCAAGATTCACTTTGAAGAATTTCAAGAAAATAACTAAAAACAGAAGAAAAAAGATCTACACTAACCAAATTTTAATGAAACAATGCAAGATAATCCAAGAAAATCAAGAATTCAATTCGGAAATACCAACACTTTGTATGTACCCATTCAAAAAAATCAAGAAAATATTCAATAAACTTTTGGCCAACCCTAAAGTCAAAGGGCTTATATTCGGTTATGCCCTAACATGTCAGTTTAATCAATTCTTGCAATTTTTCCTTATTTTTATCCACACAATTCGGCAAAGAACAATTTTTTTTTTTTTTACTTGAGGCCAAAATCAAGAAAGACAAAAGAACAAGATCAATAACATAATTTTTCTTTGATGTGTTCGGCAAAATTAAGCAAGATGATATATATATAGGATTTCACACAAACTTTGAGATAATAAGAGAAGAATAATGTTTCTTTTTCCTAAAAAAAAAGATCCTAGCTTAACTAGGAAGAAAAAAAAATCAAGAAACAACACAAGCTAACGATTAAAGGGATATAACGTGATAATAGCACAAGTTCTGATAGTAACTGATGTAGACACCTCCTAAGATACGCTAAAATCACAATAAAATTGATCAATCTCTTAAAGAGTTTGCAAGTTCAATCGAGAACTTATTATGAAAATCACTCAACCACACAAAACATAACAAGAATGTTGATTTTTGTTTTCTTCGCAATAACTAACTTGAATGGATATGATCCTTAAGATTTATGATTTGATTCCAAAATAATAATAAAATGATTTTCAAACAAAAAGGATCATTAATTGAGTTTGCAAAGTTTTTGACGAAAATGTGTTGACACTTCTTATAAGTCAACATTGTAAAGTTGAGTAGTCAAGTGACAATGTTGTGAACCCTATAAGGGATTATGGATAATATCTAGATCAGTTTGGGGACAAAGAGTCCATTATAACTAATAGTCAAATAATGGTTTAATGAACTCCATCAAAACCATGAACAATAATGATATGAGTGCCTTTTGATGATTGTTGAAATAATAACTAGATTAGTTAGGGCCCATTTTATTTGAAAGAGTCCATAGTGATACAAAGAAGAAGTTTGACCCATTCAACATAAAATATTTTTGAAAAACAAAACTTTTTCAATAGTGAGACAGGGGGCAATTTTGTTCTAAAATGACAATTGTAGCTCATCTTTCATCAGTGATGCTGGATGGAGGGTTATTGGACGATCCTCTCAAATTGCAGCAAGGCAAAAGCTGTGACTAATAGGCCAATTCAAGCAGGCTAGTAGCTAAGCAACCAAGAAGCTAGGTCAGTGATAGAAAACAATTATATCAAAAAAAATATAAGCTGCAAAAAAAGAGGACCTATACTTCTAAACATGTAAAAATACATACATGTCATATAACACAAATAATCATTGCACTGTGTGATGTTTTTACAGATATAGTATTTTAAAAACACAAATGAAAGTCTCTTATAAGAACCCAACAAGGTTATGACCCCCTAACAAGGTTTTATTTGATTAAAAAGACAACAAGGTTTTAACATAGAAATATTCCAGTAAGACTCTAATAAATAAGAACCCAGCAAGGCTCCAATAGATTAAAAACCGAACAAGTTTTTGATAAAAAAAAAAAAGTTTAGCTAGACACTAGTAAATGAGAACCTAGGAGGGCTCTAGTTAATCAAAAACCATTCAAGGTTTTAGCAAAGAAGAGTCTAGCAAGACTCTAGCAAATGAGGAACTAGCAAAGTTTTGAGCCCCATAAGGCCTAGTTAACCAAAAACCCAAAAAACTTTTAACAACTAAGAGTCCAGCAATATACCAGCAAATGAGGACCCCACAAGATTCTATGCTTAGCAAGGCTTTATTTGATGACAACATAGACAATCCAACTAAAATCAGAAGATGGCCCACCTAAAAAAATAAAGGTAATCAAAATAAAAAATCAATCATTTTACTCGTGAAAAGTCATAAATACTTTTCATACCACGAGTAGGTTGTTGCTACCTAATTTTTAAAAACAGACCAAAAATATCAAAAAAACAAAAAAAATCAAAAAAATATGTTTTTGATGTATTTGCGTTGTTTGTGACGTCTTTTCCAAAGAATTTAAAATCAAAAAAAGAAAAAGAAAAAAAGAAAAAGTGAATTTGTTTTTTTTAGTGATCTAATTATAATTGTGGAAGGGAGAGGACCAATTTGAAAATTAAAAACCTCCTCACCAAACAACCCATCTTTTCTAATTAATGATCTACAATCAATTCTCTTAATACAAGGGTTCATTTTTCTTTACTATGTCTCCAAGTTAACAAATGAATAGTTGTGATTTATTCTTAAAATTCAATGGATGATCTTGCTTTGCTTTTCTCTCAAGCCAAAGAAAATTTTCACCTATAAATAGGTGGTTACACACACACAAAGAGGGGGAAGAGAAATTTTATGAGAGAAAAAAAAAGTATTCACATATACCATCCTTAGACTCACACAACACAAAAACCCTAAACCTAATAAATCTAAAAACTAGCCGTCATCGGGGGAAGCCTAAAGAAAAGCTACTGCTCACTCTTATTTGTTTTCTTTCCCATCGCCAGTTACACCTACAATTGTCCTCCACAAACCTCATTTCCCTTTCTTTTTCTTCAGCCAATACACACCTCCATCATCGTCACCTAGGTCGTCCTCCACCCTTCAAGACCAAGCAAGCCATTGTATTTACCTCTACTGTTAAGCACGACCTCTACCACCGACTACTCCTTTATTTTCATGATAGCCCATTCCTCATCGCCAACTTCCCTCTCCCAGCCATTGCCGAGCAACCCCCACACACAGAAAAAAAAACCTTAACCTCCTAACCCAATTACCACTAACACCTATCTTTCTTTCACCTTTAGCCGTGGTCACTATCAAAACCAAAAACCCACACTTCCAGCCGAGACCACCATATCTCCTCTCGTTCCAGGCCACCACTACACAGCTATCCTCATCAACCATAATTCCCTCTCCCAGCCCTTCAACCGATAACACCAACTTTCCTCTCAACCACTATCAACCAAATCAAAACGCCCAAACCTAATACAGATCGTGACCCTTATCTTTCCTTCCCCATAGTGGCAGTAAAGGAGCATCAACAACCATAATGGACGTCCATGACCGACAACACCAGTTCCAACAACATTGTCGTTGCGAGTACCACGACTAATGGATTTACCTCTCTTATCCAAGCCACTCACAACTCTATATCTTCATTGAGCAGTAGCTTTATTTCTTCTCCATATCAGCCATCGGTAGAAGAGAAGAAGAAAGTGAAACAAAAAAAATCAGATCTAGTGAAAGGATAGGACTGATTTTTTGTGTGTTTGTTTCCCCTATTTCAGGTGGTTGTTAATGACACCGTCAATATGAGAGTAAAGAGAAAAGGAAAAGCTACATGATTCCTTGCATCACGCGTGTCCCAAGGCATTGGGGCGTCACTTGCACACGCCACCAGTAGCGACGGCATGTAAGCCCCACACGTCACCAATGTTCCTACACTTGTAAATATTCTCGAGCCCCCAACAACTTTTCTAGATAATTTTTTACCTTTTGGAGGTCTATTTTACAATTTTTAGGTGTTTAATATGTGTATTTAAATAATTGTTAGAATTTGAATTTCTTGTGATTTGTAAAAAAGTGTAATTGTAGGGTTTATGAGTAAAATATAGTAAAACAAAATGTGTGTTAGTATTTTCCTTCTATGATTTTTAATGTTTAAAATAAAAAAGACAAAAAAATTAATTTTTTTTAATTGTATATGGCCAAGTCTCTAAAAAATACAAAGAAAATTACATTGTTTAGTATTTCCATATAAAAAATTCAAAATATGTATTTACATACATTTTAGGATTTAATAACTAGTTTATTAAATTCATGAGAATTTGACCACTATTTCAATACTCATCATATTTTAATTCATGAGAATTAATGGTTAAAATCTTGGTATAGAATGTTGAACCTACAAGTGAGGCTAGTATTTGAAATATCAGGAGTTGACTAAAAAATTCTTAGAATTATTTTAGATATTCACCAATTTTAATTGAGAATATTTTTCACTGTATAACACAAATTACAAGGAACCTTTTCCTAAGAATTTATTTGGGTACAAGAGTTCATAATAAATTCTTAAACACTGAATTTATTCATACGAGTAAATCTCAATCCTAAACCACAGATAGACTGTTGATTAGAAAACCATCAAAACCTCTAAACTACATCAAACCACACAAAGCATCTTACCTATATAGGGTGATCTAAGGTTGTTATACATTCTCTAGCCACAACCAATCCCTTACTCTCGAATCTATGATAAAATTAGTATACTCAGGTTTCTTAGCAACTCTGAACTAAATAACTAAGTGGTGACTCTAACGACCCCCTAACATCGTGCATCCATGTGAAATATAAGTCACCCAATCACATATCAAAGGCAGGTCACCTAAACATAGACAACATGCAGGTCACCCAAACACAGATCAGTCATGAAAAATCCTATATATTCTTCACACAATGGGCAGGCTAACCAAACACATACCATGGGCAGGCCAACCAATCAAAGACCATAGGCAAGTCACCTAATCATAGACCATGCGGTAATGTGTTCATTTTAAAATCTTTGATTGTTATTTTTTCATCAAGTTGATGTTGGATTTTTCAAAAAAAAAAATCAAAGAAAAGAAGTTGTTCCAGATGTACTAGTTTGTTTTTCTCCTCCTAATGGCAGCGATGTATGGTTGCACATGCTAGTGGTGGCATGTAGAAACCACGCACCACCACTATTCATGCACCTCCAGTTCTCTTCTGGCAACCTTCTTGTTCGGATCTCAATAGCTCCCATCCATTCCCAACATTCCAGAAGGTCTATTTTGGATTTTGGATTATTTAATGTGTTGTTTATGATTATTGTTGAATTGTGATAATAATTGTAAATGTGTATAATTGTAGGGTGTGTGAGTTAATTAGTGTAAGGGATTTATGTGAGTGAGAGAGATGCAAAAATTTTTTTAGCATGTGTTAGATAAATGGAAAAAAAATTAAAAAAAGGAAAATACCAAAAACAAACTCAACAACTTTTTTTTTAATTTGCATCATGGCCAAGTTCTTTTTTAAGAAAAAAAATTGTTTTTGCATATTAAATTTTGCCAACAAAAATAAAAATATTTTGCTTTCATATTCTTGGATTTTATAGCAAGTTTATAAAGTCCATTAGAACTTGATCTAAATTTTAAAAACACCAAACAAACTAATTTGTTTATTTTTAATATATGGATTTATGAACTTACAAGTAAGATGTATTTTCAATATTAAAACAGACAAATTAAGCCCATAATAAATAAAATGACCCCCTTCTCTCTCCTTTTGTTTATTTTTAATATCAGGAATTACAAACTTATATGTAAGATGTATTCCTAGTGTTAAGTGAAACAAAAATATAAAATACATTTTGGCTTTAGAATGACAAGGTTTGATCTATAAAATCATGATCCATCTTAGTGAGGTGGATCTACTTTAACCAATAAACAAACTAATGATTAGAAAAATACAACAAAGCCTTAGTAATAATAAAACAAATAAGTAATGCAACTTATTTTAGATAGGATGTATTTAGGGTGATACTATATTTCTTATACACAACCAATCATTTTATCTAGAATCTATAGGCTAATTAGATTTTCTAATGATCAAAACACTGGTGGCAATTCTAAACTTTTAAACCATAAAATGAGAAGAATCCCTTGTTTTTTTTACATCATTAAATCTAATTTGATAGGATGATCATCATGACTTCGTACACATACGACAATGATTTATTCTTTGGACGCTTTAATAACAATATCACTTATGTAGGCTAGAACTTTGGTTTAACATGGCTCAAGTTTTCTGACGCATGGTTCGATTATTTTTCGTATGGAAGTCAAAATATTTGCTCTGCATGGGCCTCTAAAAAGGTTAAAAAATGTTAAAAAAAAAAGATGAGGAGGAGGGAAGAAAGCTATGCATATGTGTTGGTTGAAAACTAGGCCTTTTCTTGGCTGCAAAAAAGCTCATTGTTGCGAAGATCACTTCATTCTCTTTCACAAATACCTCACAACTTTGTGGGATTACTCTTTCTTCACCTTCTCTCTTCTTGCTCTCTACCTTGGTGTGCTTAAGGTTTGGATGCATTGCCTATTTATAGGCAAGCATCCAGCCTTTGTCTTGCAAAAGACAAAAGGCACCAATTGGTGCTGCAAGTGGCATTGAATTGGTGCCCCACATTGTTGACTTTGGCAAAACCAATTGCTGCCTGCTAGCTTCATATTCTCCCACTTGAAGACTTTGATGATTTAATCAAGTCTTCAGCCTTGATCATATGTGATTCTTCTATCCTTTTTATACTTATCATCTTCATTGTCGTACGTGTGCGGCGTCGCGGCGATCACCACCACCCTTATCATTAGGTGTGGTATGTCTATCTATTCCGACAAATATGGAGAGACAAGGAATTTTTGTCTCTTATTAGTGAAAAAAAGGAATGGGAGTTGCCACCTAGTATTTTAGTCACTAGAAACCCTAACTGGTCTCAAAGATCAGGTACGGAGACTGATTGTGTAAAGTGAAGGTATTAGCATCCCAAATACGCCCTACCTAAGGTAAACTGCATTGTTTTATTATCTGATAAAAAATCTAAGGTCTTATCATGTTGGTTCGTCTATGGTTTAAGAAAAGCCCTCCTCAGTAAGGAGGTTCTTATTTTATGGGGTAAAACCTAACCGTTCTAATGTCTATAAAAAAAACTATCTTTTTAATATTGGGAATACGTTTTACATATAAATTTGTAATCCCACATATTAAAACAAAACAAAATATTTTTTTTGGTTTTTTTTTGAAATATTGGCCAAGTTCTCATGACTTTAATAAAAATACAGACCGATATTAATCAAAATGGCATAGAAAAATACGCGAGAAAATCACAATATATATATATATAATGAACTGGACTAGGCCTGTATTGGCCCAATTACAAGGCTGGACAAAACCCAGCCGTGTGGGCTGGGCTGATGTTCCAACATAAAAAATGAACTGGGCCGGACCCGACCCAATTGTGTGGGCTGGGCCTGTATTGGCCTAGTTACAAGGTTGGACTCAGCCCAGCCGCGTGGGCTGGGCTGTTGTTCCAGCCTGATAGAACAAAAGGGCTGGTTACTGTGTTGCGCACAATAACTAGCAAAATATAATTAGCTAGTTACCGTGCACAGCACAAGAACTAGCTAATTAAACTTTATTTGCTGCAGAACCTGAATTGCTCATGTTCTGCATGGAAATGAAGGTGACAAATAAAAAATCGATAGGGGAGGGGAGAAAGTTACCTGGAGCGGGAAAGCATGGTTGTAGTCGTCAATGGTGGTTGAAGGTGGCGGTGGCAGCGACTAGGAAGCCCGATGACAGCGGTTGTGCTTCTTCTTCGTGTCACAACGACACCAACGTCTGTGTCTTCTCTCCCTCTCATCGGTTTGCTCTTCCTATTTTCCCTTCCTTGTGCCTATCTCCCCTGTTTTTTTCTTCCCTCTAGCTTTTACTTTGGGTCCTTTTCTCTTCACTCGTTTTTTTCTCTTGAAAAAAACACTATTGTTTCTCTTTCTCGGTCCCTTTTTTTCTCTCTAAAAAAAATCCTTCTTGCTCCCTCTTTCGGTCTCCTTCTCCTCTAAAAAAAACTATTGTTTCTCTTTTTCGGCCTCCCCCCTTTTCTTTCCTCCTCTTTTTACCTTTCAGGACAGTATTTATAAGGGCAGGGGGAGCGAGATCGACCCTGCCCCATCCCATCGCTGTGCATGGGGTGCACCATTCTCCTGCTCTGTCACGGCACCGAAAGAGGTGGCCAATGGGGGCGTCGCTTACAGGGCACGACTTCTCTGCTGTGGCGTCTGGTTTTGGCTCTAACAGAGCACGTGAGAGGGAGAGGAAGAAACAAGAGGAAGAAAACAAAAAAATTCTCTTCCCCTACTGCACGTCTAGGGAAAGAAGAAGAAGAAACAATGCCGTCTCAAAACGGCACCATTTTGTTTTTTGTTTTTTGGAAAATGCATGAAACGACATCATTTTTCCCAAAACACGTCGTTTCATTTAAATGGAAATTATCGCCAAAAGCGTCAGATTTCAAATCAGTCCTTCAATTAGCGCGCTTTTCAATTTAGTCTTTGGTTTTGGATTTCTTCAATCAAGTCCTAATTAGCCATCAAACTTCAATATTAATGTAATTAACCCCCTGATTTGACCAAATCAACTCTCCAAAATTATAATTTGACCACAAAACCTTAATTTCTTCCAATTAAAACTCAAATTGACTAAAAAAACGTTTTTTTCTTGCAATTAACTCTCCATAAATTCAATTAAACCTTTAATAAAATCTATTTAAGTCCATCAACATCGGATTTTGTACTTTTCCTCCTCAAATCAAATTTTCTTCATCAACAGGGCTCTCATCAGTCAACGATATACTATCAAATTTTAATCTTTGTTATTTTTAACCTCCTCAACCAATTTTTGACCATTTGCTGGGCGCTTTGGCATCCTCTTTTCACTGCTGTTATTTTTTTGATATATTTTTTGATTTTTTTCTCCCTTTTTTTATGCGGGGACCCAAAAATATTTACGACAGATGCCCCTTCTTTACAATACTTATAAAGCAAAGACTTTGCGTAGTAAGTTTTGTAAAGATAAACAAAACTGATCTTCTTAAGGCTTGGTTGATCTGAAACTCTGTCTTTACAGCAATCCCCTTCAACCAGAAACTAATGATCAAAATCATGCACTTGGCTATTTTGAGATCCCGATCAGGCGATCTTCCAAACTCTATCTTTGGTTGGATTAACCTGAAATCCCATCTGACGATTTCTTTTAACTAGAACCTAAGTAAACTGTCTTTTTCTAATGACGGTTTGAGCTTTTCCTTTTTTTCTCTTTGTTTTATTTCTTTTTTCTTTCATTTTTTTTAGAATTTCCAAACGATAGTATTCTTCTCTCCTTTCTTTCACCACTAAGATAACGTTGGTGGCTCGATCATCCTGAGATCCCATCTAGTGATCTCCTTTAACAAAAATCAAAGTCTGTTCGTGGTTAGGATAAACTGAGATCCCTTTCGCCGATCCCCTTTAATCAAAACCAAAATCTGTGTGTGGTTGAGCTAAATTGAGATCCCTTCCCCGATCCCCTTTAACCAGAACCAAAATCATGTGTGTGGGCTAAACTGAGATCCCTTCGCTGATCCCCTTTAACCAAAACCAAAATATGTGTGTGGTTGGGCTAAAATAAGATCCCTTCGCCGATCCCCTTTAACTAGAACCAAAATCATGTGTGTGGTTGGCTAAACTGAGATCCCTTCGCCGATCTCCTTTAACCAGAACCAAAATCACGTGTGGTTAGGATAAACTGAGATTCCTTTCGCCAATCTCATTTAACCAGAACCAAAATCCTCTGTAGTTAGGCTAAACTGAGATCTCATTCGCTAATCCCCTTTAACCAGAACCAAAGTCTGTATGCAGTTAAGTTAAACTAAGATCCCTTTCGCCAATCCCCTTTAACTAGAACCAAAATCCTTTGTAGTTAGGCTAAATGAGATCCCTTTCGCCGATTCCCTATAACCAGAATCAAAGTCTGTGTGCGGTTAGGCTAAACTGAGATCCCTTCGCCGATCCCCTTTAACTAGAGTCAAAGTCTATGTGCGGTTAGACTAAACTGAGATCCCTTTGCCGATCCCCTTTAACCAGAACCAAAATCCTTTGTGGTTAGGATAACTGAGATTCCTTTCGCCGATCCCCTTTAACCAGAATAAAAAATCCTGTGTGGTTAGGATAAACTGAGATCCCTTTCACCAATCCCCTTTAACCAGAACCAAAATCCTTATGTAGCTCGGTCAACCTGAAATCCCATCTGGCAACTCCTTTCAACCAAAGCTAAAATCTTCATGTGGTGGTTAACCTGAGATCTCTTCTGGCGATCCCCTTTAACCATAATCTCAAAGTCCATCTATGTTCAACTCAGTCAACATGAAACCCCATCTGGCAATTTTTTTTAACCAAAGCTAAAATCTTCATGGTGGTTAACCTGAGATTCCTTCTGCTAATCACTTTTAACCAAAAAATATGTTTTTTCTTCAAGATGATAGGTTTGAATTGAAGACTCTTCTTCATTGATCTTCTTATTTCTTTGAGATTTCCCTAATGTTAGGGTTTATCTCATCTTCGTCCCTTTCCAGGGTCAAAACCATGATTCTTTGTTGTTCATCAACTCAATGATTCTTTCTTTATCCCCAATCTTGCTGGACTAACGATAAGTTTTCCTGCAATAAATCAAAAATATATGCAATGCTTCGACGTTAGATGACATGCATGCATCCTTACCTAATTTGAAATATAGGTCCCCCTCTCTTCATGCTCTATCATCACAGGGTGCCTTTGTTTGTTATTCAAAGCTTTCTTTATTCTTTCAATGTACTGGCTCATTCGTGTGCTAGCCTTCCACTCAGATGTAAGTGCAGTGCCTATCGTGGGTTGTCCATGATGATTACTGCTCTTATTACTTCTCAAACTTGACCATGCTTCCAAGTATGGTGTTACTCAATTCATCATAAAGGAGTTGAACAAATCATCCATCTCCTAAATTCTCTAAAGAATTGTCATTTGATTGGTTGTGTGTGTTTTGCCAACACCCATCAAGAAGTTTTCTAGTGTTTAACCTCATTTTAGATTGTCAATCAGTCATGGACTTGCCCCCAGTTGAAACAATACTCTTCAAGTATATGTTATCATCAGTCTTCTTGAAAACTATCCAATCATCCAGACATGCATCTCATAGCTTGCAGCATAAAAGCTCATGGTTGTATGCTCAGTGTTCTTCTCAATAGATTCCTCTCAGCTCTTCTAATCAGATTGTGCAAAGAAATGTCTCGGCCTCATCAATGATGTTGCTTTTATCACCCATACTCATGCGGTGAAGTGCGCATTTAGCTTCAAAACAAATTGTCTTATAGTCAATCTTCAGGGTGGGTGCCTTTTCGACATTCATTCAATGCAGTTATGTGATAACATCTATCGATAACCATGTTTCAAATGATGATAGTATGAAATTATCCTTCAAGTACAACATTCTTCCACAATCATTCTTAGTGGTATGCATCTTTTCACCATTTAATTACATTTGTTCGTGTATCCTCATCGATCGATAACCATGTTTCAAACGATGATGATATGCAAATGCCCTTTAGGTACATCTTTGGTCCACTGTTAGTCTTGGTGGTGTGCACATCTTTTTGATATTCATTCAAATGCAACTGTATGACCACATCGGTCGATAGCCATGTTTCAAAAGATGATGATATGAAGATGTCTTTCAAGTACATCTTTGTTTTCTCGATTGTTGTCGGGGGTCACTAGATCATAGACTATCTTTGAACAACATTGCCCCCAGTATGATCTGAATGTGCTCGTTCATTGATTATCTTTCTTTGAACACTATTGTCTTCAGAGAACTGATTCATCATTTAATCATCTTTCATTGGCTCATAGCTGATCTGAATACTGCTTGTTTTTCCTTCTCCGGGTCCACTATATTGCCCTCCAGCTGCTCAACTTTTCAAGGAGTGTAGAGGAGCATCAATGTCATTTCTATCAAGGATTTCACATACTCAATCGATGTTCTTCTGTGTTCGATAATCTTCTTTGTTCTGGAATCAAATGTCACATTTCAAAGATTATGTCTATTCGAGTCCAATTGTTGAAATGAAATCAGAGAGATGTCAATTTTGAAAAGATCTTTTGAAAAATCAATCCTTTTGGTCCAAGACCCAAAACACGTTATTCAAAATATACAGTCATTTGATTGTTATGTATTTTGAAAATAGAAATTGACCCATTGTAAGACTAAAATGGCCTTTTTTTTCATGGTTCTTTGTATCCCTTTTAGACTCTGATTTTAGGTATATCTTTTGATGGTCTGTGATAAGATGACCTTTTTGTGAATTTCAAAAAACAAGATGCTCAAGTCAAAACTTAAGCTTTATCAAGAAAGATTGTTTCTTTTCTTAGCATTTATTTTATCAGCATGCATAATAACCCAATAGCTTAATTCATGAAGTCACGACTCTTATGGAAAAACTCTTCAAGTTTTGAGAGCACCATTTATCGGTTCAAATTGTTTGCTTGATTAAAAAAGACTTTTAAAAGCACGTAGTGCAGGCTATGGTTCATGGCTGTGAAAGAAAGGAATTTCACAGGCTCAAAAGGTGTTTGAGGGTTTCAAAGACCTAGGATCAATATCAACTATTCACCAAATTTTTTTTTATTGTTGTCTTTGTAGAGGAAACAACATATAACCTTGTTAACCTCAAATATTAGACTTCTCTTAACATAAGTCATAATGCAAATCCACCTTTCCTTGATGAATAATGAACCTCAATCATTTGATAACATTAGAGGCTTTATAATGGATACCAAAAGTCACGTTTATAGCCTAGTCTTCTTTTCTAGTATTGACTTTTGTTGTGCCTTTCCTTGATTGAAATTTATTTTGCTCTTCCTAGCCTTGATTGGCACTCTCCTTCCTTTATATTTGACTTGCTTTTAAGTGAAGGCAATTTAAAATTTTTTTTTCTTTTCATAACCTTCCTCAAAATTTTCTTATATGCCCCCAGTCTATGTGTTTTTTTAGCCCTCTTTCCATCATTGGACTTTCGTTCTAAGCCTTCCCTTTTATCCATTAACTATATCAATGTCTTCAAAATATCTTTCATTTGCCCCCCGGTATAGGGTGTGATCCTAGTCAGGGTTTATTTAAAAGAAATATTCTATCAGGCTCAAATGGGGACCACAAGGGATATAATCTTTAGAAAGTGAAGGGATAACAAAGATGACCTTTTTTCATTTCAAGCAAGGTCGGTTAAAACCGATAAATTTTGACCTCATCTGGTGTAATGATTTGGATTTGCAAAGAGTCATGATTCGTGAATCCGTAACTGGTGAATCCACTACGTGTCATTAGGCATAATGCTAAAACTTAGCTATACGACGTGTGGTTCAATTTTGTGGTGTGTGAGCTTAAGATTAGTTCGGTCATCTCTTGTCATTTTAACGAACATCAAGTTTTTTCTGGAATCCAAACACTTTTAATTTTGCGTGTTAGAGTTCAATCAAAATCTTTTGCCAAAATAAAATCTGAACGAAACATCTCTTTATTTCAAGACAATAATAAGACTAAGAATAAAGCATAATCCATTAAAATGTGAGATGTGATCCCAAAACAAAATGATGGGCATCAAATTGACAACATGACATTTCTAAACAACTTCTTCATCGATTATCCATGTCTTGTTATCATTCATTGGTGATGGACTATTGATGATATGATCATTGATATCATTCTTCACAAAATCTGCCCATGTCTTGCTCACTAACCTTCTGACTTCATCTTCGAATTTCTTGTAATTCTTCACATCTCATTTGGATTATTCCATCTAGAGAATCATGCCTTGGGGCAATGAACTAACTGTGCTTTTTCCTTGGTGGCAAAGGTGAGCTGAAATGGGAAGCATCTATGGAGCAAACCCTTCCCTAATCGCAGCATATCAATGTGCCCAGTCTTAAAGTTGAAGAATATCACATCAGGAAAATATTCTCCCATCAACACAACATTAACATTGCAGAAGGCCAAAGGACTTATGTGGGGGGTTTTTTCTTATTAAAAAACCTATGTTTATCGAACATTTTTTTCTCCATTGTTTTCTGTCATGATCCATATTTCCATGAAATTTCTCTCCCTATCGATGCAGGTCATGACGAGCTTTCTTTTGTATTCAGTAAGTCTGACATCTTTGTTATCATTGCCTTAGAGGCTGGCAAGGGAAGTGGGAATAAATAATGACTCTATCTTTTTACATCAAATGCAAAGACATTTTTCTTCCAAGTAAGCCAATGAAGTGAGCCATTTACAAATACTTTTGTCATGCGATGAATGGATTCTTCATGAGGCAACTTCACTTCATCCAACAACTTCCATTTCCAAGTTGTTGATTCAAGCAACTCGACTCTAATGCAGTGGTACATATAGAATTCTTTATGTGAGCGAAACTTGGGCTTTCTAGAATCTCACAATCTTGTATCGTAAAGGCTTTGACCTTTCAATCATTACGCCAGATTCTATTGAATCATATCGTGTCTTTGGATTCGGGATCTTTTGCCATTATTGGATAGAAAAGTCACCCACATAATAACATGATTTATTATGTGCGCGACAACGTAGAATTCCTTGATTTGTTGATGACACAATCTCCATGTGCTCTGGAAGAAAATCAAAGGGTATTTGTGTATGGGTATTCAAACCGTTAGTTGAAACGAAGGAAACTAGTATTCATTCTTGATCATGCTTTAGATAAGGAAACCAGAGACAATGTTGGTTCTTTAGCTGTGTAGCTTTGTGAAAAGGTCAACTTGTTGTACTCCTTAAACAAAAGCCTACATTTCTCCACAGTCTCCATTGATGAGCATGTCAGCACTACATAGATGGCATCTCGGCACAGGTCAACAGCTGAGTCCATGGTAGAGCAGTGAACCCTACTACCACAAGCTATGTTTCTTGATTGGAGGCTTAAGCGAATCATTTCTTGACACTGGTGGATGTCGACAACTCTTGATTTTGGAGCGGAAAACAGAATTAGGGGGACCTTTATTCCAAACTGCGAGCATGCATGTTTAAAAATATGAGTGTTCTATATGATAAACTTGTCCTTCAAGGGGTAATATATGGTCGTAACTTTTGTATGATGAAACAAGAATCTTAATTCTTGTCCAAACTCTACAATGAAAATTTCTTGAGTGACGACCATTGTGTCACCAACAAGTTTTAAGTTCAAGATGCTTCGGGAAGGGTTTGTTTTGATGCAAAACAACAAGTAGGGAGTATACACCCTAAAGGCAAGTTCTAGTTCTTTTATGTGAGATAAAAGGTAGGTTGACTACTCAGGCTCTAAAAAAGATCTCTTGTTGTCCTAGTGATCGCCCTCTTGAAGGCAATATGGGGGCTCACTAAGTAATGAGATGGCATATTGACCAATCATTACCAGTCTATGCACTCAGCGAAGAGTTGGGGTTTACACAAACTTAAACCTCGACTAAAAGTCGTAAGGTAAGTTGTTAGTCCCCCACTTAACCTAAAGTTTTTCGGTATAAACTCTCACATAAAAAGAGAACGAGGCATGAAAAAATTATATAATGCATGAAAAAATATGTACAATTTAAAGCATATGAGCAAACAACTAAAGGAAATCCATCTTAAACAATAACACGCACAAAACCAAAGATAAAAATCAGACAAAACAATGTTTGGTCCACAAGGTCCCTAGTGGAGTCGCCATTCTGTCGCACGTGTGCGGCATCACGACGATCGCCCACCACCATCATCATCAGGTGTGGTATGTCTATCTATTCTGACAAATATAGGGAGACAAGGAATTCTTGTCTTTTATCAGTGAAAAAAAGGAATGGGAGTCACCACCTAGTATTTTGGTCACTACAAACCCTAATTGGTCTCAAAAATCAAGTACGGAGACTGATTGTATAAAGGAAAGGTATTAACACCCCAAATACGCCCTACCTAAGGTAAGCTGCATTGTTTTATTGTATGATAAAAAATCTAAGGTCTTATCATGTTGGTCAGTTTATGGTTTAAAAAAAGTCCTCCTCGGTAAGGAGGTTGTTATCTTATGGGGTAAAACTTAACCGTTCTAATATCTATATATATAAAAAAAACTATCTTTTTAATATCGGGAATACATTTTTTGTATAAATTCGTAATCCCACATATTAAAACAAAAAAAAATATTTTTTTGGTTTTTTTTGAAATATTGGCCAAGTTCTCATGACTTTAATAAACTGGTTATTAAAGCCAAAATGCATGCTAAGATATAATATATATTTTTCTTGAAGTTTTCTTTGTTGTATAAAAATACAATATGATTTTTCTTTTTAGCTTTGAGAGACTTGAGAGTATGCATGATAACAAAAATAATTTTTTTTTGAAAACTGAGTATTTTAATATCGGATTTGTATCTTTACGATATAAAAATACAGATCGATATTAATCAAAATGGCGTAGAAAAATACACGGGAAAATCACAATTTTCTAATATATATATATATATATATATATATATATATATATATATTAAAATGAACTGTCTAGGCCTGTATTGGCCTAACTACAAGGCTGGACTCAGCCCAGTCGTGAGCCATGTGGGCTGAGCTGATATTCCAGAATAAAAAATGAACTGGGCCGAACCCGGCTTAATTGTGTGGGCTGGGCCTGTATTGGCCCAGCTACAAGGCTGGATTCAACCCAGTCATGTAGGTTGGGCTGATGTTCCACCTCGACAGAATAAAAGGGCTAGTTACTGTGAGTAACCAGCAAAATATAATTAGTAACTAGCTAATTAAACTTCATTTGCTGCAGAACGTGAATTGCTCACGTTCTATATGCAAATGAAGGTGACAAATAAAAAAGTGGCAGGGGAGGGGAGAAAGTTACCTGGAGCAGGAAAGCACGGCTGTAGTCATCAATGGTGGTTGAAGGTGGTTGTGGTAATGACTGGAAGCCCGATGACAGCGGTTGTGCTTCTTCTCCGCGGCGCAGCGACACCAACGTCTGTGTCTTCTCTCCCTCTCGTTGATTTGCTGTTCCTATTTTCCCTTCCCTGCGCCTATCTCCCCTGTTTTTTTCTTCTCTCTAGCTTCTACTTTCGATCTCTTTCTCTTCACTCTTTTTCTTCTCTTGAAAAAAAACCATGTTATTTCTCTTTCTCGATCCCTCCTTTTCTCTCTAAAAAAAAATCCTTCTAGCTCCTTTTTTTGGTCTCCTTCTCCTCTAAAAAAAACTGTTGTTTCTCTCTTTCGGCCTCCCCCTTTTTCTTTCCTCCTCTCTTCACCTTTTGGGATAGTATTTATAGGGGCAGGGGGAGCGGGATTGACCCTGTCCCGTCCCATTGTTGCGGATGGGGCGCACCGTTCTCCTGCTTTGTCACAGCGCCGGGAGAGGTGGCCAATGGGGGCGTCGCTTGTAGGGCACGACTTCTCTGCTGTGGTGTCTGGTTTTGGCTCTAACAGAGCACGTGAGAGGGAGAGGAATAAATAAAGGGAAGAAAACAAAAAACTTCTCTTCCCCTGCTGCACGTCTAGGGGAAGAAGAAGAAGAAACAGTGTCGTCTCAAAACGGCATTGTTTCGTTTTATTCTCTTTTTTTTTTGGAAAATGCATGAAACGACGTCATTTCATTTAAATGGAAACTGGTGCCAAAAGCGTCAGATTTCAAATCAGTCCTTCAATTAGCGCGCTTTTCAGTTTAGTCCTTAGTTTTGGATTTCTTCAATCAAGTCCCTAATTGGCCATCAAACTTCAATATTTATGTAATTAGCCCCTGATTTCACCAAATCAGCTCTCCAAAATTATAATTTGACCCCAGAACTTTAATTTCTTCCAATTAAAAACCAAATTGACTAAAAAAACATTTTTTTTCTTGCAATCAACTCTCCATAAATTCAATTAAACTTTCAATAAAATTTAATTGAGTCCATCAACATCTGATTTTCTACTTTTCCTCCTCAAATCAAATTTTCTTCATCAACAGGACTCTCATCAGTTAACGATATACTGTCAAATTTCAATCTTTGTATTTTTTAACCTCCTCAACCAATTTTTGACCATTTTCTAGGTGTTTTGGCATCCTCTTTTCACTGCTATTTTTTATATATATTTTTTTATTTTTTTCTGTTCTCCCTTTTTTTATGCGAGGACCTAAAAACAGGTTACGACATTCATGCTGCTTACATTTCTGCTAGGCCATAAGAGGATCTGCACCATATGTATATGTCAGTGTTGACTGGTTTGGTCAAAGCATCTGCTGGGTTTTCCTTTGTGTGAACCTTCTGAAAATCTACACTTCCATCTTCCACCACTTCGCGAACAAAGTGATATTGAACAAAAGTGATATTGAACATCTATGTGTTTTGTTCTTGAATGAAACGCTGGATTCCTTGCAATATGCAAGGCACTCTAACTATCACAATACAAAGGAATCTTCTCTTGTTTCTACCCGAGCTCCTCCATAAGTTTCTTCATCCATATTGCTTCTTTACAAGCTTGTATAGCTGACATGTACTCAGCTTCTGTTGTGGATAATGCTACAACAGTCTGAAGTTTAGAGACCCAGCTCAGAGCTCCTCCTATAATTATGAACACATAGCTTGTAGTGTATTTTCTTTTCTCAAGGTCACCAGCATAATCTGAATCAACATAACCTCTGACAGTAGATTCTGATCCTCCATAACATAATGCGGCATCTGAGGTACCCTTGATGTATCTCAAGATCCTCTTAATAGTATTCCAATGCTCTCTACCAAGATTTTCCATGTATCGACTAACTGTTGTCACTGCTTGTGCAATGTCTGGTCTTGTACATATCAAGGCAAACATTAAACTTTTCACTGCTGATGCATACAGTACTCGAGACATCTCCATCCTCTCTGCTTCATTGCTAGGAGACATACTTGAGGATAATTTGAAGTTAATAGGAAGTGGGGTGGAAATTGGCTTATAATCTTCCATGTTGAAGTGTCGCAAGATTTTCTTCAAATAATTCTTCTGAGAAAGCCAAATCTTCTTCTTACTTCTGTCTCGATGAATTTGCATCCCTAGAATCTTGTTTGCTGGTCCCAAGTCCTTCATATCAAACTCCCTAGCCAACTCTGCCTTCAATTCTTGGACTCAATCTTTGTTGGGGCCTATTACCAACATGTCATCCACGTACAACAATAGAATGATGAAATCATCATCTTTTTCAAACCTCTTGTAATACGTACAATGGTCTGAATTGAGTCTGTTGTACCCAAGGATAATTATAAAGGAATCAAATCTCTTGTACCAACACCTCGGTGCCTGTTTGAGACCTTATAGAGATTTGTTCAACCTACAAACCAAGTTCTCTTTGCTTGTTTCAACAAAACCCTCTGGTTAGAGCATACAAATTTCTTCTTCAAGTTCTCCATGAAGAAATGCAGTTTTCATATTTAACTGCTCTAAGTGAAGATCAAATATAGCACACATCGTCATGACTACTCTAATTGTAGTAAGTCGTATCACCAGAGAAAATATCTCATTGAAATCTATTCCTTTTTTCTGAGCATATCCTTTCACCACCAATCTTGTATGATACCGCTCCATTTGTCATTGCCATTACACTTTATCTTGTAAACCCATTTGTTGCCAATGACATTCCTTCCTTGTGGTAGCGGAACAAGATCTCAAGTGTTATTCTTGCGTAGAGCTTCAATCTCCTCTTGCATTGTTGTCATCCATATGGATACATCTGTGCTTTTTATAGCCTCATGAAAAGTTGATGGCTCTCCATCCTCCGTTAGAAGACAGTATGCAATGTTGCTCTCAGTAACATATTCTAAGTGCCAAGCCAGTGGTCTTCTTTCACGAGTTGACCGTCAAACTTTAGGAGTTTCAAACTCTATTTGTTCTTATTCTTCATGCTCTGGTGCTGCTTCAGAAGAAGTATGATTCTGAGTATTTTCCATCTGGATTGTTGTAGTCTCCTTTAAAATGCTATTATGCTCTTTCATTTGCTTTTTATCTTTTACAAATATGACATCTTTGCTGATGACTACCTTGTTGGCAGTGGGATCCTACAAGCGATACCCCTTTACTCCATCAACATATCCCAAGAATACACATTTTCTGGATTTTGAATCCAGTTTGCTAACTTCTTGAGTATTGTACATCACGTACACAGAACTTCCAAATATATGGAATCAAGAATAATTAGCTGGCTTTCCAGTCCACATCTCCTTCGGTATCTTCAGCTTAATTGCAGTTGATGGAGATCGATTTATCACATAACAGGCAATATTGACTGTTTCTGCCCAGAATGGCTTTCCTAGACCTGCAGCCTTCAACATTGCTCTTGTTCTTTCCAATAGAGTTTTGTTCATCCGCTCTGCCACTCCATTTTGTTGTGGAGCGTATGTCGTTGTGAATTGCCTTTTGATACCTTCATGTTGACAGAAGTTATCAAATTCATCACTGGTATATTCTCCTCCATTATCAGTCCTCAAACACTTGATCTTCTTTTTAGATTCAAGTTCTACCGTGCTTTGAAGGTTTTAAAGACTGTGAGCATATCTGTCTTCCTTTTAATTGGATATACCCAACATCTCCTGGAGAAGTCATCTATAAATGATACAAAGTATCTTGCTCCTCCCAAGGATATAACCGGTGCTTGCCAAACATCAGAGTAAATCAGGTCTAAGATATGTTTGCTCTTAGTTGTTGATGTGCCAAACTTTAACCTGTGTTGTTTACTTGCAACACAATGCTCACAAAAAGGGTAAAGTAACCTTTGTAAGCCTAGGGAGTAACTTCTGATAAGAGAGAATTTTCAAACCTTTCTCTGATATGTGGCCTAGTTTTTTATGCCACATCATCGTCTTCTCTTCTGCAGGACTAGCTGATGCGATTGACATCTCTGCCTCATGATGTGTTTCTCCCATTAACACAAACAAGTTTGCAACTATCTTTCTTGCCTTTAAAACCACCAGCGCTCCTTTGACAATTTTCATGATTCCATTGTCTGTTCAAATCTTACAGCCAAGATTATCAAATTATCCCACGGATAAAATATTCTTCTTTAAGCCTTTCACATGTCGCACTCCTGAAATAGTATGAATTGAGCAATCATACATCTTCAATTTGATGGTGCAAATTCCAGCAATCTCTAGAGCATGATCATTACCTATAAACAATGAGCCTTCAGAGATGGGTTCATATGTATGAAACCATTCTCGATTAGGAGTTATATGCCATGTTGCTCCTGAATCCATTAACCAAACCTCACTGAACTCTTTTCTATCTTTAGAGATTGTCGCTACTTCACTATATAAAACCTCGCCATCTTCTAAGGTGCTTGCAACACATCCTTGAGGTTTTGATAACTCTGCAATGTTCTCTATACCCTTTTTAAACCAACAATCCCTTTTGAAGTGCCCTTTTCTACCACAGTTGTAGCATTTCACAGTCTTCTTACTTCTTAATTTGGACCTCCCTTGCATTTGACTCCCACTAGAGCCATGCTCCGTTGATCTTCCTCTTGACATCAATAACGCCTCTGCTTGGTTTGAACTATTTATGTCTTCTTTGTTTTGAGCTTATTTTATTCTTCCAAGATAGTGGCTGCAACATCATCGAAAACTAAATAGTCTGAGAGGATATTACTGGTCAAGTTAATAATGAGCTGATCATACGAATCAGGAAGACTTTGAAGTAGAAGCTCTGCACATTCATTTTCCTCTATTTGTTAACCCAACGTAGTGAGTTGTGAAAATAGAGTTTTTATTGTGTTGATGTGGTCAGTCACTAACGTGATTTCTGTCATTCGAAGGGTATAAAGTCTCTGCTTTAAGAAAATCTTATTGTGCAAAAACTTGGACTCGTATAGATTTGTCAGAGTATTCCATATCTCCTTAGCTGTTTTCTTCTCCGCCACACTTGATAATACTTCATTAGCTAATGCTAAATGTATGTTAGCAATAGCATTACCATCCATCTCATTCCATTTTGCATTATCAGTGATCTCCGCGGGTTTATCTCCAATTACTACCAAGCAATTGTCTTTCCTTAAAACTGTCTTAATTTTTATTTTCCATAATGAGAAATTGCTCCCCTTGAACCTCTCAATCTTATGCTTTGCTGTCATTTTATTCACCATGATCTATTCAGCTATCACTGTTTCGTTGCTCTGCAACGTATACAGAAATAGTATCGTGTGAATAATACTTCACTAAGTAAGTTCCTGGGAAAGATTGGAGGGGTCACAAACGGTCCCGTTTAAAACCTAATCTCCTTAGATAGAACTTCCTAGAATGTATTTAGTCACCGCACTGACTTTCTTTATACGCCAACAGTAACGTATGTGAACAATACTGTATAGGTGAATAGAGTCGTAGACGTGAATAGTAACCATATACACGAATAACTTTTGTGTATTAACAACACCAACCAGTAGCTCTAATACCATTGTTAGGATACTGGCATGCAAACCTGAAATGCAGTATAGAAGGATTTTACTAAGTAATGTGGGAATTACAACCTCTCTCTCCTAATAAGAGAACAACTGAAATCTCTCTATTACTAAGAGAAAACATCTCACTTACTCTCTCACAAATACCTCACAACTTTGTGGGATTACTCTCTCTGTCTCCACCTTCTCTCTTCTTGCTCTCTACCTTAGTGTGCTTAAGGCTTGAATGCATTGCCTATTTATAAGCAAGCAACCAGCCTTTTGTCTTGTAAAAGACAAGAGGCACTAATTGGAGCTACAAGTGGCACCGAATTGGTACCCAACATTGTTGACTCTAGCAGCACCGTCTTCTTTTTTAAAGTCAATTAAAAGAATTTCCGCATACTTATTGTTTTTTTCCCATAACTTTCCTAAACTTCTTCATGTTCACTAGTTGCTGAAAGATAGGGATAAGCTCTATTTATGAGATTG
>Ga0325411_1001427_pt1 | contig 26667 bp, 10 predicted proteins | sample PopdelMetagenome_13_FD_206181 | JGI IMG/M metagenome (GOLD analysis project Ga0325411, IMG submission 206181) | Populus deltoides microbial communities from Bellville, Georgia, United States - Xylem-PdIQD-R4 | ecosystem: Host-associated > Plants > Phyllosphere > Stem > Wood/Secondary xylem... | reverse complement strand
AATTGCCATATTACACGAATTCTAACTCATAATGTGTGATACTAAATATTCAGCTTATATAACAAAAAATGCAATAGAGAGGAAGGAAGGATAAATAGTGCACGTAATCAGCTTATCATCAAGAGTTTATCATTGATTAAATTTTACGCTTATACTTTAAGGGTCTGTTTGAGATTATGGTTGCAGTGGTAGTTCAAAGTATTTTTCGTATAGAAATATATTAAAATAAAAAAAAATTATTTTTTAAAAATTATTTTTGATATCAGCACATCAAAATGATCAGAAAACATAAAAAAATTCATTTTAAATAAAAAAAATTTTAAAATTTTTTGAAACGTGATTTACACCGCGTTCCCAAACACTTCCTAAAAATCAATTTTAATAGTGTGGTGAGATATAGTTGCATTTGCATTTTGTTTTAATTATAGTTTAAAAAATGTTTGGTTAATTAACAGATTATAGTTGTACATGCATCTCACTTTTAAAAAAAATTAGTTATAAAAAATTTATAATTTATAACTTTTTAAGAAATATTTTTTTCAAAGCGCAACTATAAAATCTAATTCAATGCCAAACCCACACAAAATTTAAAGTGTATTTAGTTAAATTGTGGGAAACCAAACATCTTTCGAATATTATGGGAGTTTCACTTTTCAGGATAAGATCATATCGGTATCATATGTACAAGGAAATAAAAACATAAACAAAGGTAAATAAATACCGATAAAAATTATTGTTTTTAATACTTGAATTGAGACATCTTGCAAATTGAAAAAAAAAAAAAACTAATACTACTTTAATTTTTTGTTGAAGGAAAAGAAAGAAGAGCTAGCAAATACTTTAATGAAATATTCCTTCCTCAATTAAGCACTTTCTTTGATATGATATCTTGGATTTGATCATAGAATAGGAAATAAAACGTAGGTGTAGTCGACACCTACCTTCCTCTAGGGATCGATTATAATGAAAAATATGACTATTGAATAATTGAGAAAATTGTTGCAAATGAATAATGAAAATAAAGAAGAATTTTTTTTTATATAAATTATAACATTATTGTATTATGCTTTTGTTTTTTTTTTTAAAAAAAAACCTACTTTCATTACCGTATTTTATGTAAATAATAACATTTATACTATAATTATTATAGTATCATAGATATAAGTTTCATGAGGCTAGTTAGGGGGCTTACAAGTTTTATGAAATTTTACTGTTGATATGAACAGCTTGTTTTTTTTTTTTTTGGAAATTTAACTCGTTAGTACTATTTTTCTTTTGGAAATTTAAATGATGGGTGATATTGTGTAATGAATAATAGTTTTATATGAAAATATGTTTTATTTAACAAAAATATAGAAATTCATATCTTTCTTTTTTGGAATACAGAAAGTACTACATCTTATAACCTCTAGGTATTTATAAATTCAGAGAAACTTGAATTGCCTGGAAAGAGAAGCAAATTGGAATCAATGAAGAGTACTCGACGGACTGTTTATGGGCCTAAGTGTGAGTTTGGGCTTTAATGGAAACCGCAGGAAACCATCCGAATTTGGTCCAATGGAATCAACTGAATATATATATATTGTAATTAACAGGCATGCTGAACATATTTATAACCCAACTATTTTTTGTAATTTTGATATGCAACATGAACTAGGTTAGAGTTTGTATTATTAAGTTATCAAAATAATTAATCAGTTAAATCAATTCAATTTTATAACTAAGATATTGATCAGTAAATAATAAAAATATTTTTAAATGATAAATTTCCCATGTCGTGTAACAAATTCTTATGCGCTATCTAATGAGCTAAATAATCATTACCGTTGTTCTCAACTTAAAAATTGCTTAATTTTTAGCAAGAAGAAATTGAATAGTACACTTATAATTTTTAAATAATTTAAACAAGGTAGTTAAAATTTATCAAATTAATAATAGTTTTTTCTCGAAAAGATATAGTTAAGCTATTTGAAATTCAGTGAATTAAATTGAATTTATGGGGTTAAATCAATTTTTTTTATTTAAAATCATTTTAAACATATTAATTTGAATTCAAAATGGAATTTGATTCATATAAAAAGTTTCAAAAACAAACCAGAAATGAAACCATCTGATTTTAAAACTAATATAAAAAATAACATTTCAAAAATTTCTATTTCTTTCTCTACATAATACCTCTTCCTATATGGTCTTCATTCCTGCTGTATAATGGCAATCGAGGCCTAACAATCTGAAATAATATCAATGAAATGAATTGCAATTTTAAAGAGTAGCTCAATTAGTCAGGTCTTGAATTTGTTCCTCAATGGTCACGAGTTCGAGTCCACTCAGGATTATTGAAGGCTTATATAATCATTAATTTCAAGACTCATGAGATTAATCGAGGTGCACGTAAACTGATTCGAAAATCCATGTTAATAAAAAAAAAATGAATTGCAAATTGATTCTAAAAAACACGTCTGAAATAATGTAAGAGAGCGACATTCAGCATCACCATAGTCTTCTCTGAAGAATATTGTAACCCTAATTCTGGATCGACAATTCGACCAACTCCAAAAGACTTCCTCCCTTACAAAACATGGGCCTGTCAGAACCATTAATAAATCCAAATAAGGATGCTATAGTGTATTGGATATTGTAAAATTAGTTTTGGAAGTTGGCACAAATAAAGAATGACAAATGCAGATGTAAGTTATGGCAAGAACTAAGATAAATATAGAAACGCGACTCGCGACTGCTTTCTTCTGCCGATAACACAACAGCCTTTTATGAGGTTGAATAATTTGAGAATTCATATGAAACATTATATGCAAAATTGACAAGAAACACACAAAAAAAATGATTTGTTCATTTGAAGTTAGCATGTGATGTTTTCCAATGAGAAATTAAACTAAGAATAACATAAAATAATTTATAGATGGTAAGGGATTATCACTTTCTGACATAAGGATATAGAAAACTTAAAAAGAGTACAAACTTACCCAGTCAAAAAGGTAAATAAGCTCCTCCTTTACCTTTTGTTTGAGTTGCTCTTTTACCGACTAATTCACCGACGGAATATGTTTGTCGGAATAACGTTCATTGGTAATTCCAAATTATGTCACTAATTCTATCAGTAATAAAAAAAAAACTTGATGGTTTTACAGACGGATAATGCGCGCAAAAAAAATTCTCGTTGGAAATATACTGACAAAATTATTATATCTGTATTTCCATCTGTAAATTACCGATGGAATAATAACGTCGGTGATTGTGGCATATGCAGTAAATATTTTACAACTCTCTGTAAAATACCGACGAATTCATTCCGTCTGCAGAGACATCGATTATTGTGGCATATGCAATAAATATATTGCAACTCTTTGTAAAGTATCGACGACATAATTCCGTTTGTAAATCCATCGGTTCTAATTTAAAAATATTTTTAAAAAATAAAATTGTGTAGAATAAATAATATAAATTTGTATAGAATAATAGTACAAAAATCAATTAAACAAATAAAATTGTATAAAATATTAAAAATTAAATTAAATAATATCCATCCAAATATTCATTACAATTTTAGAGTGTTTCCAAAAAAACAATTGAACTAGAACAATGGTGGAGCCGGAGGAGGAGGCTGGTCATTCCCAGAATCATACGACCAAAAATGGGGCGCACGTGTACCATCCATCTGTGATCTCATATCCAAGATGATCTGATAGAGTTGTTCATAATCTGCCGAGAGTTGCTGATATTGCTGGTGAGATCAGTCATGTGTTGTTTCAAAGTCATGATCTCCTCAGACTGGGTGCTCAATATTGATCGGAAGCTCCCAACGGCTGAGACACTGCGGGCCGCTCATAAGTTATTGGCTGTATTGTTAGAGAGTCCGTACACCTGATTTTTATCGGGTCCACCAGATGATATTGCTTCCATCCACAAATTCAGATCAAAATCTAGGTGGGTCGAAGGATCGTCCCCGTATCTCTCCTCAAATCGACCAATATATGTCTCTTGAAAATTAGAAAAGAAATCGTCATATTCAATTCAAGAAAATAATAACCTATGAAATAAAATGTTGAATGAACATACCACGAAGTGTTCAGCGCAGTTGTCGATGAACTGTTGTACCCTCTTTTGGCGGTCTTCACTCCGCACGTGAGTCTCTATAAACAGCTCCATTGGGCTCGGCTCATGTCCAAGAGACATAGCCTGTAAGAAAAAAAAATGTTGCAAGTTAAATATATTTATAAATAACAACAAATTAATTAATGATAGATTTCATTAAAATTAATCTTACCATCCGCTTTGCATGTGCAGTGACGGAGTCGCTGGTATGCGTGGTGACTGAACCATGAATTTATCGATTTCAACTATCGGCACTAGACTATGAACGTTGTGTGAACTGCTCAGACGTCACGTGCTGGATATATTGCGGCCATATATCCTCTGGGATGTATATCAGCCAGAAATCCCTCCAAACCACCACGTCATTCTAGCTTTGTACACCGTTATCTCTGGCGTATTTTTTGGTTTTTTTCTGCGCTTCATACCAAAAATCACGAAACCTACTTCCATCAATGAATTTTATATGAGTTAATGACAAATTACATTTTAAAACATAATTTTTTTTAAAAAAATATCATATTGTTTTCGAAGTTATCTAGTTGCCACGTGATTCTCTCACACCCTTCTCCCAACATTGTCATGCGCACTATACCACTCGAATTTGTTCTATATATAAATAATTTATTTAAAATAAAAATAATAATTTATTAAAAATAAATAAAATTAGAAATTAACACCAACCTCAAATCTTCAAAATTATGCATCGATATAAGGTCTCTAATTAGGATGTTTGGAAACCTGACTCCATTGAAATAATAGAATCTTCATCGACGATTTAAACGCCGATGTTATTACTTAGGCGGCCTCAATGTTTGTGAACCTAAAAATAAATAAAATATTAATTAGTTGTTTACAAATTATGTTATAAGTAAAAAAAAAACTAAAACCAAATCCAAAACAAATGTGTCTTGTACTTATGAGTGAATTGACCCCGCTGTGAAGGCACACCGCCTCTACGCTGTGGAATCGCACTGGAAGAGGCAGCATCACGAGTCAACGCAGGTGTCTCTTTTTTATCGGCACCTAAGGACAAATCATCCTCGCTGCTAGATGAACTAGCTATAACCATATGCTCACGACGTGCTGTTGATTTCATTTTACACATCTATACAAATTAAACGAATAATTACATAATCAAATTTGATTATTTAAAAACAATTCGGCAGTAGCTCCCTTGTACTAGAGACTACCTAAATTTTTTAAATCTGCTAATATTGACAATATATATACCACAAACCAATTCATTTTATTTTATTAATACTAGAAATTTCATATTTTTCAATTTCATCTCATTTTCAAAATGATAATAAAATGTTTCTAACCATAAAATAAAGCAAAAATTACATATATAACCTAACATCTATACAAATTTAACAATAAAAAAACAAAACAAATAAAATTTAATTCTATATATTCAACTAACATCTATATAAATTCATCAAGAACAATTAAAATTTATGGAAAACATTAAACACTTTAATATGCAATAATAGAGTAAAATTGAGATAAAAAAATTAAATTTAATCCTATATATTCAATTAACATTTACAAGGCAAATTCAACAATAACACTTAAAATTCAACAAAATATTCAATTATTATGGCAATACAAACAATAAAATAGACAACAAATTAAAAAAAAAACTATAGACTTTAGGAATGAAAAATACTTACCTTAATAGCGTGTTTATTTCTAGACTTTATCTACGTACAATACAAAAAAACAAAAAACAAAACAAAAATATATTGTTAATAAAACAAATAAAGATGAAAAAAAGAAAATCATTAAGTATATTGAATCACAATACATACCTTTTAATTTGTTGAAAATGAAGATAAAACTAGATTACAAGAAAAGAAAAAAAGAGTTTGAAATGGATGAGAGAAAAAAAATGGATGATATGAAACGAAGGAGAGAAAAAAATGAACTGAAATGAACTGAAGGGGCTCTTGGTGGGAGTTATATTGCTATTTTTTTCCGACGACCATACTGACGAACTATTAAATAATATTATTTTTAATTATTCCATTGGTGAATTCACTTTAAAATTTTAAATTTCACGCTAAATTTTTTTCCAGAATTTTCACAGTCCGTCGGTACGGTGAAATAAGTACACGCGATTAGAGATGCATTAATTACCCGTGCTTTGGAATTCACATTCTGTCGGTGATTCTGAGGACTTCACCGATATAGGAGGTGAACAGTTCCCATCCTCTGGAAAATACCAACGGACTCATTCCATCTATAGAGACGTTAGTGATTGTGGCATATGCAGTAAATATTTTACAACTCTCTATTAAATACCAACGGACTCATTCCATCTATAAAGACGTCAATGATTGTGGCATATATAGTAAATATTTTACAACTCTCTATAAAATACCGACGTACTTAGTCCATCTGTAGATCCATCGGTGATGTGCACAGTGCATGACAAATTATGTTTGTATTGCCTATTTATTCTCCCTGCAAAGACTTAAATTGCAAATTGCCTGCACAACATAATAACAACAACGATCAATTATAAAATAAATATTTCATGGTACAAAATTTCATCCATAATATTACATTATAAAAAATTCTTTACGCTTTTGTGTTCTAATAGTTAGTCTGAATTTTTTTCCTCTTCTTCTTCATCATTTGAATCGTCATCACCTCCATTGCAATTTTCAATATGAATATTCTCATCATCTTCATCGACATGTGGTTGTCCGCTAGAGCTCAGGACAACATTTAACTCCTTTACGTCAACATCAACAAGACTATCATCGAAAATATGAAAATTTGAATTTTCTTCTAATTCAATTGAAGAAACAACTTGATATGGTTCAACTAACTCAACTTGAAAGATTTCATCTTGTACACTTGTTTTTTCATTCTCATCCTAAACAACCTCGACATGAGCCCTAGGTTTCGTTTTTAAAATAGATAACCAATCAATTCTTGATCGGTCCTTTCTAAAGAAAGGGGTTATGTGTAATAAACTTATTGTCATTGCTTTGCGAAAATAAAGATATCGTTTATGTTGTTGAGTCTAACTTTTGAGTTGATTTCGACCAGACCATAGTGAAGATCTACTTTGATTCCTCTGTCAGTGGTGTCATACCAATAGTATTTGAATAAAAACATTCTATTATGTTCATTATGATATTACAATTCGACGACCTCTTCTAATTTACCATAGTAGTCAACTTCAAACTCACTACAAGTCAATTACTTAACACAAACACCACTATTATATGTTTTTCTTCCATGGTCGTATTCTACCGTATGAAACATATATCCATTGACAAAATATATGTTGTAGCACTTAACTTTTCTTTTAGGACCCAGACTTAGTAAAGACAATGAAATAAGCAACACTCCTTCCTATTTGATAAACCTTTTATATCAAGTACAACAATGAACAATAAATGAGAATTCTGTAATGAAATACAGTAACTTACAAGAGATAATGAGTTTGTGATAGTACTTACATGTGTTTTGAACTACATGGAAAATTGTTCATCTTGTAATCGAAAGATTTGGGATTTGGTCAGCTATGAATTATTGGACAGTAAATATTTTTGATGTTGCCTACAAGGTTTTCAAACTTATATGATTTTATGATATTACAATATATAAATAGTACATTTTTAACAAAGTTTAAGTAGTACATATACTTAATAAAAGGTCTTAAAGAGAACATAATTGTGTGCTTGTTTGAACTCTATTTCAGACAAATATCTTTTCCTTACGATATTTTTAGGTATGAGTCGTCTAAGATTGGAAAATACGGACAAGTTCCTACTGGAAGCCATTTCACCACCATCATCATGTCATGAAACGCGGTTGATTCTCATTTTTAAATGAGGTTTGAAATAGTATGAGATAAATGTTGAAATCTCCTCAACAATATAGACCTCAAATATCGAAGCCTCAACATACGCCTTATTCTTAATATTTTTCTTAAGATTGAACAAGTACCTGTATGGAATTAAACAAATATTTTTCAATTAAGAAAAAACAATGAAAATACTTTATGAATTACATTGTATATGTAATATCTAACCTCTCGAATGGATACATCCAGCTATACTAAACTGGTCCTCTAACATTTGCCTCATATGGTAAATGTATGGGTAGATACTCCATCTAGTCAAAAAATGATGAAGGGAATATCATCTCAAGTTTGCATATTATCTCGAAGATATTCATTCCAAGCCACTCAATGTGATTTATCTGTAACTTGCTACAACATATATCTCTAAAGAAATCACTAATCTTCATGAGTGCATCTCATATCCCTTTTGGCAACAAATCACGATAAGCTAATGGAATGAGTGTTTGCATAAACACGTGGCAATCATGACTCTTCATTCCATACAATCTGCATTCATCCAGATTAACCAACCTTGATATGTTGGAGGCATAACCACCAGAAAAACACAGACTTTTAAACCATTGGTAAACTAGTAGTTGTATATTTTTCTCTAACGCAAAACTTGCTCTGGGTTTTACGACCTGTGACTCATCAAAAACCAACTCCATATTTTTACGATTACAAAACAATGTTATATCCATTAGAGCTGTGTGTTTTATCCATTAGAGCTGTGATGTTGTCCTTTGTTCTCAAACACGTTCTTTTCTATGTGCATGACTTCAAGGTTATGGTGGAGGAGATTGGTCTTCCAATAAGGAAGCTCCCATAAAATATTTTGCTTTACCCAGTTGTAGGTCAAACCAAAACAAGGAAACTTCTGCTTACCAGATTGAAAACCAAACACAATGTCATCGTACTCTGATACAACATCATGCAATTCTTCACCACAAAGGCGCGGGGGTGCAACAACCTTTTCAACTCTACTAACAAAGAAATCATTTATGTTCTTTCTATACCCGTGATTCATTGGTAAGAAATGACGATGGCAGTAAAAAAAAAGCTTTACCTCAGTTTGTTAGAGTGAATGCCTTGTTGTTTTCCATGCAGTATGGATATGCTAGCTTTCCATGCGTGCTCCAACCAAAAACCATTCTATAAGCTGAAAAATCATTGATAGTCCACATCAAAGTTGCCCTCATAAGAAAATTATGTTTTCTTATTATATCATAAGTGAAAGTTCTGGAGGACCACAACTGCGTGAACTTATCAATCAACGGTTGAAGACAAACATCTATATTTCAGCCCGGACTGTTCGGATCGGGTATCATCGTATATAAAAAAATAAACTTCGGCCTCATACACATCCTTGATGGAAAGTTGTAAACCGTGAGTATGACCGGCCAACAAGAATAAGGAGCAGCAAATAACCTGAATAGGTTGAATTTGTTTGTACACGACCAAAATGCACGTTCCTTGATTCAACTGAAAACTGAGAATGCACACTATTAAAGTGTTTCCATGCTTTACCGTTAGAAGGATGCACCATCACTCCATCAATCACATCATGTGATTGGTGCCATATCATATGCTCAGCAGTTCTTGGTGATATGAATAACCTCTGCAATCTAGGTGTGATTGGGAAGCATCTAAGTTTTTTATATGTCATGAGAGTCTTTCCCATGCCAATTCTGGGCTTGTAACGATAATGCCCACATATCATGCACTCGGTTAGCTTAGGATTTTCAAGGTAGTATAACATACAGAAGTTAAGACACATGTCAAATTTCTAGTATCCTAAACCGAGGGGTTTCATCATGGACTGAGCAGCATAAAAGTTCTTTTTTAGTCTGTTCTCTTTAGGTAAAATGCTTCTCGTCTATTCGATAATTTTATCATAACCGGCCTCACTCAACCCACAATCCGACTTGATGGTGAACACGTGTGCAACGACCAATAATTTACAATGATTTGTGCAACCATCCCATAATGGTTCATCAGAATCTTTCAACAGATCAAAAAACTTGGTCGCGTCTGCATTAGGTTCTTTTTCTATAATTGGACATTACTGACATTACCGACATTACCTTGATCCATTGTTGCGATGTTGCGGTCGCACAAATTAATTACCCTAACTTAAATAAACAAGATAAGTATAGAGCAAGGAAGGGGTCGATCCCACGAGGAAGGTTTAGTTTAGATTTTTATGCTATATAATATGCAACTAGGGGGGTTGTGGAGTTATCTATGCTATGCTAGAGTAAACAAAAAGAAACAATCAATGCTAAATCAAAGAAAACCAAAATTTATCAAGAAAAACAAACCTTGATCGTAAGTAAACGTCCACCTATATAAATAAAAACTGATCATGGAAACAAAACGTTAGTTTATACTCTGAATATTTATCTTTTCTTATGTTGATTAGTTAACGGATCCGTTGTATAACTAATTCTAACCATAAAACAACCACAGTGTTCGTACTAGTAATTTAATTCAATAGCTGCCTTAAGAACTGATGAGTTGATTAATCTAGACAACATAATTATCCGCAGTCCATGTTTGATTTGATCGATCGAATGTTTTCCCTAAGATTACTAATTTAGATCTGCCACAATTATTAATTTCAGTTGCTTGACAAGTTTATATACCACAACATCGGTTTTGATAGCAAATTTAGCAATAAATTATTCACAATTATAACTTAGAGTCCACTTTAGCAATTAGAATAAACAATCATAGGAAATAAGTGTAGGAAAACAAACATATTCATTTATCATATAAACTAAAAAGAAAAGGTAAAATAAATCTTACAGTTCTTGAAATCTGAAGGTTTCTGTTTCCTTGCAACTAAGAAAAAGAATTTAGCATTGCATGTCTGTTGAACAACAAATCAAAATAAAGAAGAATTAATGAATTCAGGTTTGTGGAGGAAATGGGTGTTTTCTCTCTCTTGGCTAACCTCCCCTCTTCCTTTCTCTCTCTTTTTTTTATTTGATAGGAAACTATAATATCTCTTTCCTACAAAATAGTCCTTACCTAAGTAGACAATTCACATTTAAGTAGTTCAACAACTCTTTTCCTAAAAAGGAGAAATAGACTTACATAAAATCCTCAAACTTTGAATTTGGACTTATAAGAGTTAAATTGCTGAAATAAAGACTTGGATGTCAGTTTGGATGCTTTGGAAAGTAATTTGGACTTATTTCTTCATAAAACCTGTTTGCTGGCATAATTCATATGGCATCTTAGAAAAATGATCTCTCTCATATGAGCTTTTTACTAGCATTTGGTAGGTTGATAAGTCTTCGAGTCAGGAATCCAACAAAATTGAGTTTGCATCAATTAGACTTTTGTATCTCAAGATATTCAAGTCGGAATGGCTGAAAGGCAACACTGGCAGAACGCGAGATTTGTCTTTGAAGGCTGTGATCTCTATGATCCTTCTCTTTTTATTTTTCTTTCCATATATATACATAAAAATATGGATGTTAGCTTTCTACTTCCACTAGAATAAAAATATGGATGTTAGCTTTCTAATTCCACTAGAATCACTTCATTTCAACCTCTAGAGCTCAAGCTCTGCACAAAACATCGATCAGAGATCAAATCTGCCAATTATCTTCAATTTATTTCTTTTTGAATCTTACATCCAAAAGTGCCTTCAAAACATAAAACAAAGAATATCAAGGCATTTTATATATAAAACATAGGCAAAATACTAGGTAAATGTGGGTAAAACTATCAAATAATATAGTTGTATCATTCATTCTCATTGCATCCATAACCATATTCATATAAGGATTATTGTTGTCATTTATAACTTCATGCACGTTGCTAGCACTAGAAGTTGACCTAACCATGCTCTCATTATGAACAAATAGATCTCCGAGTGTATACCAATACAGGTAATCCTCCATAAACCTCTTATGTAGAAGATGCATCGTTACAACATCTAGATGTAGATATTTTTTATTTTTACACTTCCTACATTGACACCTAATACCGCCTCTACTAAAATTTCTCAAAATAGATGTTACAAAATTAATCAAACCCTGAAGCCTATTACAATAATCTATCCTTCACAATTCTTGTGGTGAATCTCGATACATCCATAAACAATCATCCATGATTTCTATCAAACCTCTATAAAATAATGTTGACAACATGTATTAATTAACTATGTTAAGTAAATAAATTTGCAGAAACATTGGTTTAACTCGAGATTATCCAACAAACTAATTAAAACTTCTGTTAAATATTCATTATCAATTATCAACGTCCATATAAATTTATACACATAAATTTACGGAAATGACAACTCCGCAATAGCATTGATAAAAATTAAAACGGTCTCGTTAAACAAGCTATTATATATTTCATCACAACACATCTAATTTGATAATTCGACATAAGTTTCAACAGTTTACAAACAAATACAAGTTTACAAAATCTAAAACAAACCATAATAAGTACAAAATTATGCATTCATACTAAAACTTTGTTTGAGAAAAAACAATAAAACATGTACATACACTAACAAAATACATATACTAAAAAAACATTAAATAATAATAAAATAGATATTTTAATGTTAAAATTCAAAGAAGATAGATTTACTTATAAAAAATAACAAAATCCATAATAAATTAGAGCATGGATGTTGTGACTACAAAAGTTAAAGAAGAATGACTTGTGTTGAGAAGAGGGGGATATTATAGGGGGGTGGGTGTTTGCAGTTGGAGGGTGGGGTAGTTTGTTTAGATGCAGGGGTGAGGGAAGAAGAAGGAGAAATAGGGAAGGGGAGAGGAGGGTCGGTAGCGTGGTGATATATTAACTTTTACCAATGGAATCACCGACATAATATTTTCTTCGATGATTCCATTGGCGATTCTGCTGGTGAAGGGGTCACTTTTGAATTCCTCGGTAATTCCGTTGATAAAATCGCCCGCAAAAACTTCCACGTCATTGACCTGCTTTTTTTGCTTCAAAATTCTATATATTTTGTCCATAATTCTAACAGTATATACTGACAGAATTATTCTGTCAGTATATACTGATAGAATTACTGAGGGATTTAAATCAATCGGTAATTATCACCGCAAATTACAGATAGAAAAATTATGTCGGTAATTTTATTGGTTTTAGTTGAATTTCATGTAGTGTTTCCAACAAGCTGAAAGCATAGCATGCCATGTAAGGCCACATAGCCACATTGCTAGTCATACACTCATGCTCTTGATCACTTACTACACTGCTCATTTCCTTCATTATTTATATACTTTCATACTTAATATACTTCTATCTTTCTTATTTTAATTTGGGTTGATGTTAGCCCATTATATTAATTAGTGTTTATTTTATTTCAAGTATATATACTACTTTTGTAAGACAATATTTCTTTTAGGTTGGAATGTATTATTGTTGCATATTGTGTGTGTATTATGAGAGGAATTCTCTTGATATGGTTTTTCATTAAACTACTCTAACTTATAAAAGAATTAACCAAGCTTCATGGCGTCTTCTACACTACTTGCTTGTGTCTTTTCATAGGAATTAAATGGGGGTTCAATTTGTATAGTCTTGATGCCTTAATATAGGTTAATTACAAGCCTGCGAAAGGATTAATTTGACTTTGAATTTTTTGATCTTTATATCTATAGGGGTTCACATCAGTTGTTATTAAAGTAAGGTTGTAAAATCAAGTTATATCCCTTTATCTTTTAGTTTTTGCATTACTTCATTGTTATCATCATCTAGAACCTAATTGTGGCAAAAGTTTTTTTAAAAATTATTAATTATTTGGTTGTTTACAATTCAAAAAAATGAAAGATGAAAGAAATCGTACAAAAGACAAAAGGGAAAAATTATGGTTTTTCCATAAAAAATAGGGATTTTCATCAAATCTTGGATTCGACAACTTAAATTTGAAAGTTCTTGATTCTTGGAATGTCTTAATGACTTATATTGATTTTAGGATTATTTAGATATATTTTTGTTGGGTTATTTTTTAAAATTACAAAATAATTTCATAACGGGAGTTTTTATGCCAATACTTTCTTTCTAATTAGTTTCAACTAAAGTCATATATATAATGTCTTTGCTTAATTTGAGTTATTGGAGTCTTATTTCATTACTTTTCTTATTGTTGTAATATTTTCTCGTGTCTTTGTGTCATTCACATTTTACACAAATTCATTTTGCTATTCATGATTTCATATTCATAGTTTCATATTGATTCTTTATTATTCTTTTATTTATTTTTGAGTCTATATATCATTTTGGATTGCATTACTAAGTTGTTAATTGTTTTTATTTGTTATGAATTAATTCATTAAAGAACTGAAATTTTTTAAATTGAGTGGTAAAAGGTAAAAAATAAGCTTATTATAGTAAAAAGCCAAATATTTATATGAAACACAAGAGGAGTGACATCGTGTAAACACTTGAGGGAGTGTGTGATGATATATATTTTTTTTGCTATTAACATAATTTTTAGATCTCGATGATGTCAACCAAAATTAGATCATCACCACCAAAAGATAAGAGTAATCTAGAATCCGGTTATTTGACTATGAAATAACAATTGGAGATTATAAACTTGAGGTTTTGAGAGGTTATGAATGAGATGACTGGATTGTGAACTAAAGTAACTAGCCTTTGAGACAAGTTAGTCCATAAAGGTCTTGAGAGTAAAATGCTTGCAAGACGAGCTATTTCACTTTTAGGTGAGTTTATAGTTGAAAATACAAATGAGAAGATCAATGATTTTAATCATGATCATAGCTTGAACAGATAAGAAGGATGGTTTTCTTGATGGTTTAGACATAAATTTAAAGAGTATTAAGATGAAGATTCTAGCTTTTCAGGGTAAAAACAATCTTAAAGCTTATTTAGAGTGGAAGAAGAAAGTAGAGTTGATTTTACATTGTCACCATTAATTTGAATAAAAGGTAAAAATTATTGTTATTAAGTTTACTATTATTGTTATTAAGTTTACTGTTATTGTTATTACCCATTTTGAGACCACATATAAATATACAAAATAAAATACAAAATAAAAAAAATAAAAAAAGTTTGAAAAATAAAAAATCAAAAAATTATGAAAAAAAAACTAGTTAAGGAGGATCAAAATATCCAAAGTTAAAAATTGACAGTTCAATTTTGACTGATAAAGATCTTATTAACAAGAAAAATTCAATTTTGGAAGATAAATTTGAAATTGAGTGTTTGATAACTCAATTGGGATTTTTCAGGGTTTAATTTAATTTATTGTGGGTTAAATTCCAAGGAAAATTGGTTTTTGAATTCAATTTAGGCTTTAATTGAAGAAATTAAAGTCTGTGGGTTGAATTGCAATTTTAAAAAGCTAATTTTTTCAAATTAAGGGTTTAATTGCATAAATATTGAATACAGAGATTAAATTGAAAATTTTAAAATCCTAAATTCAAAACCCTAATTTTTAGGGTTTAACCTAGATGTTGCGTCGTTCAGCCACTATTTATCTACTTCTTTAGCAGTTTTGGATGATCGAATAGGCATCTTTAAACGAATGAATGTGGTGTCTCCGACCACCTAAAATTGATTTAGGTAGGAAACACAATGTAGAGAGACTTGTAGAGAATTGAAATGATATGAAAACAATCATGAGAAAGAGGTTTGTTCTTGGACATTATTATAGAGAATTATTTTAGAAATTACAAAGTTTGGCTCAAGGGTCGAAGAGTGTAGAGGAATACCATAAGAAGATGAAGATTTCCATAATTAGAGCTAATGTTATGGAGAATAAAAAGGTTACAATGCCAAGGCTCTTGAATGATTTTAATATAAAGATAACTAATGTCGTTGAATTACAACATTATGTTGAGCTACAAGATATTGTTTTATGGCTACCAAGGTAGAAAAGTAGTTAATAAGAAAGGGCATGCACAATAAGAAAGTAATCTAGGTTCTTTTTTAGCTTATAGGCTAAATTATAAAAGAGTGAGGGTTGTCCCATTAAAGTTGAATACTGTTGCGATGTCGCGGTCGCACAAATTAATTACCCTAGCTTAAAACACATAAGATAGTATAAAGCAAGAAAGGGGTCGATCCCATGAGGAAGTTTCAAGTCAGATTTTTATGTTGTACGTTATGTAATTGGAGGGCTTTGGTTTGTGATTATCTAAACTATGGCAGCAATTAGACTAGCAAACAAAATCAATTAAAACCGAAACTTATCAAGAAAACAAACCTTGGTCACAAGCATACATCCACCAACGGAAATTAGAACCAATCCTTGAAACGAAAATTGTAGTTTATGTTATGAAATTTTATCTTTTCTTAACGTTGATTAATTAACGGATCCGCCGTATAACTAATCCTAACCAATAAACAATCAAAGTGTCCGCACTAATGATTCAATTTAATGGTAGCTTTAAGAACTATATAATTTCATCAAGATTAACATACAAGCTGTCCGCAACTTGTGTCACTTTGTTCAAATGTTCTCCCTAAGTTCAATAACGTAGTTCCGCCACAATTATGAAGCTTAGTTGCTTCATAAGTTCATATATCACAACTCCGGTTTTGATATTAAACTTAGCAATAGATTGTTCACAACAATAACTTAGAGTCCGCTCTAGCAATCATCAACAACAATCATAAGAAAAATACATAGGAAAACAATCATACTCATTCATAACATAAACTGAAAATAAAATGAAGAATAAATCTCACAGTTCTTGAAATCCGAAGGTTTTTGCGTCCTTGCAACCAAGAAAAGAGCTTAGCCTTGTATAACTATTGAACAACTACTCCTAAAGAATGAAGAGAGCATGATTTTTTGGGTTTGTAGAGGAGAGAATTTATGTTTATTCTCTGCTGGCTGCTGCCTCCTTCTGCTCTCCATCTTTTTTGCTGGCTACTAGCCCCTTCTCTCTTTCTTTTTATATGCTAAGAAACCCTAGTCTCTATTTTACAAAATAGTCCTCTCTTAAGTTAACAGTTTACATTTAAGTACTTCAATAACTATTTTCCCTAAAAAGAAAAAATAGCCTTACATGAAATTTTCAAGCTCTGACTTAGAGAAGTTAAATTGCTGATATAAAACTTGGATGTCGGTTTAGATGCTTCGGAATATAATTTGGACTCATTTTTTCACGAAACCTGTTTGTTGGTAGAATTTAGTTGTCATCTTTGAAAACTCTTATCTCCCTCATATAACATCTTTTTTGGCTGAAATTTGGAGCGTGGATAGGTATTTGAATTAGGAATTCAATAAAATTGAGTTTGCATCAATTGGACTTCTGTAGCTCTGGATATTAAATTTTGAATGGCCAAAGGTCAATACTAGCAGAATGCAAAATTTGACTTTGCAAGATGTGATTTCCATTATCTTTCTCTTTTTATTTTTCTTGTATTACATTTCCAGAAAGGTATGGATGTTAGCTTTTTATTTCCACTTGAATCACTTCATTTTGATCTCTAGAACTCACGATCTGCACAAAACATCAACTGAACATCAAATCTGCCAATTACCTCCAAGTTACTCCTTTTTGCATCTTTCATCCAAAAGTGCCTTCAAAACATAAAACAAATAATATCAAGGCATTTTATATATAAAACATGGACAAAACATTAGGTAGATGTGGGTGAAACTATTGAATAATATGGTTACATCAAATACCATTGATAGAAAATTCTAAACACCTAAAACATTTAAGATGGATTCAGCCACTAAACACAAAGGTAAAACCAAAACTCAAACTTATCTTAATCGTGATATTAAGTGTTTCAAGTGTTTGAGAAATAGACATATAGCCTCACAATATCCAAACAAATAGATTATGATTATGAATGTATAGGGGGAGATTGAATTTAATAGTGACAAATTCGAAGATGATGAGATGTACCACTTGAGAATTGTAGTGATGTTGAGTATATAATTGATGGAGAGACTTTGGTGATTAGAAGATCATTTAAAGCTCATATTAAGGATGGTGATGTGAGACAATAAAGGAAGAATATATTTCATAATAAATGTCATATAAGTAATAGGGTATGTAATATTACTATTGATAGCGAGAGTTGTATTAATATTGTTAGCGTTACACTTCTTTTAAATTTGAATCTGAACACAATAAAACATGAATGACTTTATAGACTTCAATGGTTGAATGAATATGAGGAAGTAAGAGTTACTAAACAGGGTATGTAGTATTATTATTGATAGTGAGAGTTGTACTAATATTACTAGCGCTACATTTCTTTTAAATTTGAATCTGAACACTTTAAAACATGAATGACTTTATAGACTTTAATAGTTGAATGAATGTGAGGAAGTAAGAGTTACTTAAGAGGTTTTGTTTTGTTTTTCATTTGGGAAGTGTAAAGATGAGATTTTATGTGATATGGTTCTTATGTATGCTACTCAATTATTGTTAGGGTATCCTTGTTAACAGAACCATTAAAGGTGTCATGAGAAGCTTCAAAATTTTAGAAGTCATACATACTATTTAATACTCACTTGAGAATGGTTAGAGATATTTTATCTTATTCTTTGATGACCATACTAGATTTATGTATCTTTATCTCTTATTTAATAAGAGTGAAGCACTTGATGCTTTTAAGACCTCTAAGGCTAAGGTAGAGAAAAAAAAAGACTATAAATATTGTAAGGTCAGATAAAGATGAAGAGTATTATGGTAAGTACATAAAAAAATGACAAATGTCAGGTCCATTTGCAAAATTCATTGAAGGACAAAGCATTATTACATATTATATAATGTCTGGCACACTACAATAAAATGATGTGATTCAAAAAAGGAATCGTACCCTTATAAACATTACAAGGAGTATGATTAGTAATTATAATCTACTATTATTCTTAGGAATGAAGCACTAAAGACTGTTGTGTATATTTTACATAGAATTTCATCTAAAGTTTTGTTTAAGACACCTTTTGAATTATGGAAAGGATCAAAGCCCAATTTAAATCATACATATCTATGTGGTTGTTTTGTTGAGGAAAAGATTTATAATCCTCAACTAAATAAATTGGACCTAAAAACAACTAGTGGTTATTTCATTAGTTATACAATGAACTCTAAAAGGTATAAGTTTTATTGTCCTTCTCATAGTACAAAAGTAGTAGAGGCAAGAAATGCTACATTCCTTGAGGATCTTAATTTCAGTGGGAGTGATTTTCCTAGAATGATAGAATTTGAGAAAATACAGTATTTAACTGAGTTATGTAAAGATAAACAACAAATGATTATTGTTCAAGAAAATCATTTATATAATTTTGAGCAATAACCAATTCAAGAGCAAGTAGTTCTTGATGAAGTAAACCTACATGAGAAAATTGAATTGAGTAGATCTTCAAGAACAAGGAGACTAGGTATTTCTAATGACTATTTTGTATATCTTCAATAGTCTGACTTTGATGTTGTACTTAAAGATGATCAAAGTTTATTTTTACAAGCTATGAATGAATAAAACTCTATTCCATAGTATAATGCCATGAAGAAAGAAATGGAGTCTATGTCTTAAAATTAAGTTTATGACCTCATCGAATTACTTGAAGGATCTAAAATTGTGGGCTGTAAATAGGATTATAAAACCAAAAGAGATGCTTCTGGTAATATCGAGTAATATAAAACTAGACATGTTGCTAAGGGTTATACTAAAAAGGAAGACATAGATTATCATGAAACCTTCTCTCTAGTTTCTAAAAAAGACTCATTTAGAATAATAATGGCATTAGTAGCTCATTTTGATTTGGAGTTACATTAGATGGATGTCAAAACAACATTTCTAAATGAAAATTTAGATAAAGAGATATTTATGAATTAGCTTGAAGGTTTTTGTGATGACACACATAGCCACTTGTTTTGTAAACTAATGAAATCTATATATGAACTAACGCAGGCCTCCCAACAGTGATATATTAAATTTATAATGTTATAGTCTCATATGGTTTTATTAAGAACATTGTTGATCAATATATATACCTTAAGATTAGTGGGAGCAAATATACTTTTTTACCCTATATGTAGATGATATTCTTCTTGCAAGTAGTGATTTGGGTTTGTTACATGACATAAAACAATTTATTCTCAAAACTTTGATATGAAAGATTTGGGTGAAATCTCTTATGTCATTGGCATAGGGATTTACAGAAACAAGTCTTAAATGATATTAGAACTATCTTAAAAGGCCTACATTGAAAAAGTTTTGGAAACATTCAGGGTGTCAAATTATGCATCTTTAGAGCACCCATTGTGAAAAGATAGAAATTTAACTAAAATCAAATCCCACAAAATACATTGGAAAAATAGTAGATGAGTAACATTCCCTATGCATCTATAGTTGATAGTTTGATGTATGCATAAGTCTGTACAAAACCTAACTTGGTAATTGTAGTAGGAATATTGGGAAGGTTCTAGAGTAATCCAGGAATGGACCATTGAAAAACTGCTAAGAAAGTCATTAGGTACATATAAGGAACCAAGGATTACAAGTTGACTTAGGCCCCATTTGTTTGCTAGAAAGTAGTTTTCTTTTGGAAAGTGAATTCCGGGGAAAGTGAATTCCGGGAAAGTATTTTCTGATGTTTGGTAGTATAATGGAAAATAAGTTGGAAAACACTTTCCAGTATTTGATTGTGTCATGGAAAATGAGCTGAAAAATAACTTATTAATGCTTTATTTTTCTCAAGTTTATTAAAATAATGAAGAACAAATCTTACAAATTAAAAAGTTGAATGAAAATGAAATTGAAAAAAAATATAATTTCATAAATTATCTCAAATAAAATAAATAATAATCAAAATAATAGAGATCAAATCTAAAAAATTAAAAAAAAATAAAAGATGAAGAAATTAAAATAATAATAATTAACATTTCATAAATTATTTCAAATAAAATAAGTAACAATCAAAAGAATAAGGATCAAATTTGATAGATAAAAAATTTCAATAAAAAAATGATAAGGAAAAAGCAAATAGCAATTATAAAAATAAAGACCAAAATTAATATAAAAATTAAATTTTAAGAGATGAAATTGAAAAATAAATATTCAAAACAAATTATACATAGCAATCAAAAGTTTGAGGATCAAATTTGATATAATCAACAAATAATGATATTTCTAAATTTTTCACAACTTTTGGAAAGTTTTTTCTGTCCAAATTTTCCAGGAAAACACTTTCCTGAAAACCAAGCCAAATTTTCCTTTGACTGGAAAGTGTTTTCCGTTGACCAACTTTTCTAATGGTAAACAAACACATGAAAGTTTGGAAAGTGGTTTCCCGTAAACCACTTTCTGGAAAAAAAACACAGTCAAAAGGGAAAACACTTTCCTAGAAACCAAACCAAATTTTTCTTTGACTGAAAAGTGTTTTCCGTTGACCAACTTTTCTAATGGCAAACAAACACAGGAAAGTTTGGAAAGTGGTTTCCTGGAAACTACTTTCCGGGAAACAAACATGGCCCTAGAGACACACTAATCACTTTGAGGTGATTGGTTATTTAGACTCGGGATTTACTAGTTATGTAGACAAAGACAATTTACTTTAGGTTACATTTTTCTTCTTGCTAGAGGAGTTGTATCTTGGAGAAGTACTAAGCAAATCATTGTTGACTCATCTACTATGGAAGTAGAATTGCATACTATAAAGCAACGACATAGGTGATCTAGTTAAGAAATTTTATTTCTGGTCTTAAAGTTGTCGATTCCATATCAAGATCAACAAAGATATATTATGATAATCTGGTTATAGTTTTTTTCTTTAAGAATAATAAGAATGGAAGCTGAAACAAGCACATTGACATGAAATATCTCATTGTGAGAGGAAAAGTGAAGGAGCATGAAGTGCTCATTGGGAATATTAGCACTGAGCTAATGATTGTAGATCTCATAACTTAAGCATTGCTGGCAAAACAATATATAGGTCATGCGGATTGTATGGGTCTAGTTAACCCATTTGATATTTAACTTCATTTTCTTTTAGTTGATTGTCTAGACAATTGTTATGTTATTCTTGGAGGCTAAAGTGATGTTTTGTGTACATAAAATATTATTTTCTATATCTATTGAGATATATAAAGTTGGACCAAAATGATTTATTAGAAATTCATTCATAAAGTTTATTTTCTCACTGAGTGCTTTATTCTAAGGAAGCAATGTATTGTAATACATGGAAGGAAGTACATGATTATAAAGTGTGACCGATATGATTTATTGTATTTTTGATTTAAGTGTGAGTGTTTCCATTTACTATATATTTTGAAATCTAAAAAGATATTGTCACTTTTCAGGTGTTGTTATATAGACCAAGTGAGAGAATATTAGAAAAATATTTTTTAAGTTAGCCTGTATGTCATGTAGATTTTAAATTAAATGACAATAAAAACTTAGAGCCCATTGTACTCTAGTAGTGAGCTAAAAACATTTATGATGGATGAAGGTGTAAAATTATGTTGTATATAAAGGGTCCCTCATCTAGTCAAAAAGAGGTTAATGAAAAGTCCGTGTCTTCTATTTACACAAAGAAACCTAAAAGTTTTGGCATAAATTACAAGACTTTTTATTCTTAACAACACTAAGATTTCCAAATAATTGCTTGAACACTTAATCAATCATGGCAAGAGATGTGTATCCTATTAATTTTGAATGATAAAATTGAAAAATAAATGCAAAAAAAAAAAAGACAAAAAAACTTGAGTTAACTGAGTTAATTCGCTAAACCCGTAGCACTAGTTATGAGACCAAGCTAATCACGTATAATGTAAATTACAATAAATTATAAAGTTTAATTTTTAATAAACCAAATGTTAAAATATGAAATTAGAAAAACAAAAGAGTCAAAGAGAAAAAAAAACTATTAAATTTAAAAGAGATTTGTGAGATGGTGTGTAGAAAAAGCAGTAACTTTGTTAATTGATGGTGTGATAAAATATCACACACTTAAACAAAATGGAGCTTGTTGTTGTATTTGGAGGAATTTAAATAATATTTATGGAATAGTTTGTTGACTTGAATAAAATATAATAAAAATCTTTTCAAACAGAAATAATAATAACTCTCATAAAACTAAATCTATTGATGTTTTTACACTATACTTCTTTCTCATATTTAAATAGAAAAAATGAATATTCAATTAAAACAATTTAAACATTCTAAAAATAGGGTTATATATAAATAAAGCAGGTGTACAAAGACAAACTCTAAATTACAATGAAAATAGCTTTGTATTTTTAAATTGCAAGGATGGAGAAAGTCTAACTTAAAGCCTAAAGTATTACAATTACAATTATAATTATAATTATAATTTCAAGGTAAACTAAAAAAGTTGGTGGTATTACCATAGATTTTATCACTGTACATGCTTTTAATTTTTATTATGAATTACAATAATGGAAATTTTATTTTATTTTTTTTGTTATGGTCATTAATTAAACTGTATTTTGTAATTGCATCCTTGAGAACTAATTTGGATATTTTCTGAGTTTATGGTCTTTATCCTTATACGTTATAATATTTATAGGTTCTTGTTAGATTTAAAAATTTTGTTGGAGACTAATTTAGTAAAATATAATTTAGATTTGTAGTAGAGAGGCACAATTAAAAAAAAAATACCAAACTGAAAACAGAATAGAATAAAATTGCTTGACCAATCTCAAATTCATGGAAGAAAAGTACTTTTTGGCTCTTTTTTCGTTTCATATGAAGGCCCTTTTGTTTTTTGAATTTTAGTTTTGATCTAAAACATCATTTTATTTATTTTTCAGTTTTTGAGTTTAAGATATGAAAGAAATAAATAGTTGGAAAATTATTAAAGATAGAGAATCTTCTTGATTGGCCACATTCCAACAAAAATAAAAAAAGTAATTTTGATATCAACATGTTCAATTTTATGAGATCAGTTTCATTTAGGTGTCTATTTTAGCCTTTATCTTGCCAAGAAAAAAAAAATTGGGTCGTAAGAGATTTTTAGGATTTAGATTAATTTTTCTTTTTTTGACCAATTCAATGTCGATTAAGGAATAGATTTAAGTTTATCGATGTTTTTAGAATGTTTTTTTAATTTTCTTCAATTGAAAAAAATTAGTTAAAATAGAGTTTTTAGATTATAACAGTCAAACCTTGATTTTCTGTTAACTTAAGAAGGTTGGAAAGTCAACTTGTAGACAACGTTTCATCAATTATATTTGAAAAAACAAATAATTAGATGGAAAATTGTTTTTAAAGAAAAGCATTAGAATGACAACATGTCATTCACTTTATTAACAAAAAAATTAATTAAATAAAAAGACTTGCGGGCTTGGCCTTACAGATCCACTCCAGCCTACCTTTCTCTATTTAATGAAGCTCTTTTTATTTTTTTTCTTATATTTTATTTATAATTCATTTAAATAAAATAACTAGAAATGTATTTAGGATATGATTCCATTAAATGACATTAAATTTTTAATTATTTCAATTAAGCTTATAATTTGTTTTTTTTATAACATTAAAAAACTCTCTTTTTGTATAGCTCTTCATAATTACTTTTTCTTCTAAAATTGTAATCAAAATAAATTATTATGAAATAAATAAATTGAATTTAATATGTTATTTCACTAAACATCTTTCAGCTTGATATTTATTTTAAAATCAGATTCTAGCTTCTTCTTTTTTTTATAATGTTAATAATTATTTTGTTAAGTATTATATATGAACCTATGATGTAGACTTTTTTTATATTTATGGTCATGAATATTCTATGAAAATAAAATTGAAGTTATTATAGTATCATAAATATATTATTTAATTGTGTTGCTTTTTATTAAATAAACTAATTTTCTTTTAACATTTTTTTTTGTCAAAAATATAAAAAAATTAGATGAATATCTTTTATAATACATAATTAATTAGAAATTAGATTATATGAAGTTTTTTGTGGTAGCGTGAAAGCTTTATATTAGTTTCTTTTCTAATACGTTGATGTAAAACTTATCAAATATATATATTTTTTATTTTTTTAATCAAAATTTGATTATATGGTTCTAATACACTCATTTATTAGAGTATTTAATTCTCGAGTTATTTTAATAAATATACGCATTAACTTTTAAGGTCATAATTATCTCATGTTTTTTCAAGTGTTTAGTGTTGTGATTGGACAATGCTTTTTTAAAAAATCAATTTTGTTTCTGATATGTTAATATAAAAAAATAAAACAAAAATACTATTTTAATATATTTTCAAGCAAAAAATATCTTGAAGAGCAACATTTACCAAGTCTTGATAGATGTTAAATACAGGTTTAATTATTTACTTAAGATCTCAAACTTGGAAGTCTTAAATTAGAATTAATAATCAAAATTTTTTTTTCTCTATTATTATTGACTACATATATTAATGGATGTTAAACAGCTACTTATCATTAAATCAAATCTGTATTTTTGAACAAATAAAACTCAATATATAGATCCTGCAGGGTGTTGCCAAGGTTTGTTTTCGAGTGTTTTGTTGTGTTAAGGATTTGTGACAATGGAACGAATATGAATATGAAAGCTTTGTTGCTACCTTCATTAGCGAATATATAAATCTAGTTCAATTATTTTATTATTTTAAAAAAAAGTTTATTAAGTTTAAATCTCTAATGTTTTAGTTTCTTCTACCTCGTTTTTGAAAAAAAAAAAAAGGAAAATGGATGGTACTTTTTATTCTATACTAATTGGAAAATAATAAAAATAATTTATTTTGATTTTGTAAATTATTCTCTAAATAAGATGATTTCATTTCTTGGTAGTTCTTTGTGGTCATAGATAGAGTCAGACCAAGATTCTTATTCCTTATAACAGGATTCTTATTCCTTATAATAGGTGCCGTAGCATGAAAATAAAAATAATGTATTTTTGCAATATTTTATTCTAACATATGGATTTTCGGGTGGGCAGGATTCAGGTTCTATTTGATATTGTATTAGTAATTAATTATGTTTTAAAATATATTTTTGTTTAATAATATAAATTTTTTTTATTTTTTAAATTTTATTTTTAACATTAGTACAATAGATTGATTCAAAAACATTAAAAAAATTAATTTTAAATAATTAAAAAAATACATTTTCAACAAACATGCAGCAAGCGAGTTATGCTCTCAAACAGGTTCTAAATATCGTTTTGTCTTCAGCAACTAAAAATGTATTTCAATTTGTTTCATTTTTTTCAAAGTTTTCTATAATAAAATAAAAGTTAAAGAAGGAAGAGTATGTATCATTGGAGAAAAAAAATACTTTTTTCTAAATATTAAAACACCCCAAAGCATTAACTTCGCATTAACTCTAATTTTTTTAATATAGGATTAAAGTGAGGTGAGAGCCTAACTAGTGTATTCCGTGAGAAAACCCCTGTACAATTCTAGGTACAAAATCCAATTCCTTTTTCAAGATGCAAAATAGTTTAAGTAGGAAAAAGAATTCTGAAATTGTAATTGTAATGATTTCATTAATAATTTTCAAAGAAGTTGTATATTGCGGTCGCACAAATTAATTACCTTAACTTCAAGCAATACATATAAGATAGTACTAGTCATACATTGTTTTTTTTTTTTTTTTCAATTTATTTCATACATTGATTGGTAGAGCTATTCATATTAATATTATGACAAACGTTTGCTATGATACATTAAAAAAATTGATTAAAAAATAGCTCTTTGAATAGCTCATGGAA
>Ga0325411_1001426_pt1 | contig 26703 bp, 12 predicted proteins | sample PopdelMetagenome_13_FD_206181 | JGI IMG/M metagenome (GOLD analysis project Ga0325411, IMG submission 206181) | Populus deltoides microbial communities from Bellville, Georgia, United States - Xylem-PdIQD-R4 | ecosystem: Host-associated > Plants > Phyllosphere > Stem > Wood/Secondary xylem... | reverse complement strand
GCGCGGTCTTCTCGAAGAGCTTGGGTTTCCTCAGGTCACCTCTACCCCACTTCATGCTGATAATACTAGTGCTATTCAGATTGCCACCAATCCTGTTTTCCATGAACGCACCAAACATATTGAGGTTGATTGTCATTTTATTCGCAACACCTTGGAAAATCAGGTGATATCTCTTCTTCACATATCTTCCGATCTCCAAATAGCTGATGTCTTCACTAAAGCTATGACTCGACAACGACATCAATTTCTTATTGGCAAATTGTTGTTGGTTGACTTACCAGCATCAATTTGAGGGGGGATGTTACCGTGTATGTATACAATTAGGACTCTTAATATTAACTATCAAGATTATCTTATCATAGATTCCTTGTATAGCAAAATAACCTTCCATGTAGACTCCTTGTATGGCAAAATAACCTGCAATGTATAAAAGGCTACTTTATGCCGAGTGCAGGGAAGAACATTCTGCAAAGTTAATAAATTGATTAACTCTCTTGGTACTCTGTTTTTGGCTTGAATAGATTAACAGGTCTTACCTCTGGTTTTGTGTCTTAAGCTTGAAGCAAGCTTCAAAAGTGTTGGCTTGGCTAAGTTATTAGCTTGTGTGGTCAAAAAAACATTAAAAATGTAGGTTTTTAGGGGAAAAACAAGTCTGCAATTTTCTATAGAATAGCATGAACGAGAGATAAAACACTGCAAAAACTTCTCATTTTTTTTCTTTTTCTTACATCTCGAGAACTTTAAGTAGCGATACATAACAACACATCTCAGCCTTACATTTTTCTTTTCATCTTAATTACCTTTTAATCTAACTCTAATTACTTTTTTTAACACGTGTTAACTAACTAAAGTCAAGGCTAAATAGTTGTAACAGTAACTTATTAGAATATTAACCCTAACATTCCCAGCTTTTAAAATTTATCCTTTGGCAATGCTTTTGTGAAGATTTCAGTCACCTACTCCTCCGATCTGCAGACCTCAATATCAATCTCTCCTTCCTCAATTTAGAAGACAGGCTATTACGAGATGTTGCATAAGATAAATGATAATGTTAGCAAGATCCGTCTTTCTCGTTATCTGAAGAATTCGAGTACGAGTTAACTCTAACCTAGAAAAAATAATATAATCAGGCTTGCAATAATAGATGATTCTGAACAGTTATGTGTAAGTTTGTAATAATTAAATGAGAAACTGCCCCAGACAAATTATGTGGATAACCTAGCAGATATATTTTATAAAGTAACGTGATAGATCTAAACCCAAGAGGAGTTATGGTTGTGCTAGATCAAAATGATAGCTTAAAAGAGCTATAACTTTTTATCCAACCCTTGGATCGCGCTCAAATTTCTACAAGAGTTTTCGAAAATTGTTTTTCTTAAAGTAATAGTGGAATCGCTACTCCGACTATCAAATCTTTAGATTTCAAAGTGCCCGGTTTTTGTAGTTTTTGTAATTTTTCTTGTTATTTCTGGATTTCATGCTTTTTTCTTTGTAATTTTATATTTTTGTTTTTGTTTTTGTTTTCTAGTTGAGGTGAAGTTTTTTATCTTTTCAAGATTTTGTAAATTTCTTTGCGAGACAAACTTCAATATTATTATTTTTCAAAATAATAAACTTGTGAATTCAAGCTTCACAGCAGCCTCCTTCACTCAACAAAAATTATATGTTTTTTGTTTGTTGTTATCTTTAGTTTTCACCAGCTTCACTTCTATAAACATCATCACATTGATTTCTTTTTAAAGGGCAGAAATAATCCATTGCATTCGTTTTTTTGTTGATACATAAATACTAGCAAAACTACTAGCTTACCTTTCTCAAATTTATTTCTTTTTTTTTGCTCTAAAAGAATGTCTGCTAGCAAATTTTCGAAGTTCCCGCAAGAAGAACGACCGGGGCTGGTAGCTTCTTCTGCCCTCGTAACTCTGCGAGTCCAAACAAACTAATAGCAAAAAAAACCGCAAGGAAACATAATGCATTTGTCAAATACCCAAAAAAAATCATAAAAAGACATTCCAAACCTGAAAAATGAACCAGAAGACTGCATATTATTGCCCTGGTTCATAAGAAATTGCATCCAATGGTATGCTTTCTAAGCAACAACAGCGCTGCAAGACTGCATATTGTTGGAAAACACAACAGCAATAACAACAAAAAAGAACCAACAACAGCGCTGCAAGACTGCATATTGTTGAATAACCAAATTGTTTGATGACAAGGACCAAAGCAGGAAAAAACAATGCATAATGGTGTACAAGAAAAACAAATGGGGACAGCAAAGACACTGGGCAAATTTTGTAAACCATAGCTTATTTTATTTGATGCATAACAATCATTACATTGATTTCTTTGCTGAAACAAGTATACTGGTGAAACTACTAGCTTCCCTTTCTCAAATTTGTTTCTATTTTTTGAACCAAATGAACGTCTGCTAGCAAGTTTTCGAAGTTCCTGCAACAAGAACCACCGGGGCTGGCAGCTTCTTCTTCCATTCCATCGCCTTCCTTTTCATTTCTTTACCCTTTTCTCCCTCCATTAACTCTCTAACAAGCTTCTCAACTTGATTTCTATTAACATCAGCATTTATCTCCAAGCCGATACCCTATTTGTTGCATGCAAACCAACATTTGGTGTGCTGCTCTGCGAAAAATGGCCATCAAAGAAATGGAAAACATGGTCGACTCATCACCAACGTTGCTGTCAGTCCTTATTATCCATAAGAAAGCTTTTTTGCTGTTAGCCAGACCCCGAGCCAATTCTAGCATTTTTGTGGTGTTAGAACAGTGAAGCTTCCAAAATTTGCATACACCACGGATTAATTCGGTTCTTTTGAATCAAGCCATTCAGTGAAGTCTGATTTTCCTTTCCATAGATTTGAACCAATATAGTTCAATCTATCATCTGTTATCTGATTATTAGCGAGCAAGTGGAGAGGACCGATTGCATAAATAGGAGGGAACATTGCTGTAAGAGCATCCAAAACCTCTTGTTTTCGAAGGACTCAAACGTGTTCAAAATGATAGCTGAAGCTCTTGAACTTCTCTCGATTTTCCATAGGAGGAAGCTGACCATGATATCGTTTGGGTCCGTAGTTTTTTCCATACCTGGAATCCAATCTATAGTAGTTTCTAGGTACCCGTTCATTAGATAGCTGCAAATCACAGCAGACTTAGTGCAGTTCTGATCTCATGGGATGAAGCTTAAATTTTAAGCATGAAACAACTTCCATACCTTTTTCAACAAGAACACGGAACTATGTTTAGCCTAAGAACCCACAGGCACTATGTGTATGGAACAGCAGGTTAGGAATTCCAAATTCTTCAGTAGCATCAAGTGTGAAGGACATACCACCATCAGAAACAACACAGGTCACCGGCGGGACTTTGGGAGAGAAAGTACTGTCATTGAGCCTGTAAAGTAGATTGCGAAATGGAACCAAGCAGTATTCTGCAGTGGATTCGCAGACTGAAGGGATGTCTTGGGTGGGCATCAGATTCATCTGTCTCTGGAAGGCCATCAGGTATAGCTTCAAAACGAAAGTCCGTTGAGCCATCCAGAGAGCTGGAACCTCTGGATTTGAGTAGTCGTTTGTGTTTATACTCAGTATTGACAAAGGTTATGTGGAAGCCTTTAAAATGTAAGAGTTTTGCTAGCTTTATTAGCATTGGGGTTATGTGACCCTGAGCTGGGAATGGTATGCAAACAGCATGAGGTTTATCAGTTACTTGATTGAAATCCATCTCCCTCCCTCTCTCTCTCTCTCTCTCTCTCTCTCTCTCTCTCTCAATGTGAGTGTGACATTTTACATTTATTGGAAGGGGTCGAGCTCTTCACTCCTTTATATGGTTAAATTGATTCAATCCATCAGTAAAAGGTAACATTTCTAACAAGCATATAGGACATGAACATTTCTGCAGCGAACCCACATATATGTCATGTCATTTTCTCGTAGGATATGATAGAATGAAGGGTTATGAGAACGTTCATCACGCCTGTATTTCATTGAATTATTGAAGATAAAAAGCAGGACCAATGGGGCTAATTGAGCTGTATGTCCAGACGTGATAGGCTAAGACAAAAGACCAGCACTTCCTCGACAAATATACATCATATACTTCATAACTTGATTAAAGATGACTGATGCATCAAGTTTGCTTTGGTGGGAAGGAAAGAAATGATCAAGCTGGTCTGAAACAGAATTTCCTGTAAGGTCTCTTCCTTCTAGTGTCCTGAGCAATTGGATGACAAGAATGAATCATTTTCCACATCACTTGTATGTCTGTATACTCTCCACAAGTCTCCAAGTCCTTGCCGAGGTTCATAAGCCCACGATTGTTTCCTGTCATCAAAATCATAAAAGAGTATAAGAAAACCAGATAAAACCAGAATCATCCTTCCTTGCTGGCTTTTTTTGTAAATAAACCCACACCAGTCCCCCGCAGCCACAGGAGCTCAACACAAAGCAAGTCCATCTCAATATTCGAAGCCCAATTGCTCTTTACTTTGCAAGTATCATGAAAGCGACGTGGTTGCAGAACACAAATGCTTCCATTTGACAAATACCTAAACGCAGGAGAAGTCATGAAGACATAGGGATTGATTGTAATGAGCTCAGTCTTACCTCTGTTTTTGTGCCTTGAGCTTGAAGCAAGCTTCAAAAGAGTAGACTTAGCAGAGAAGACAAATCTTTGTTTGAACCATAGCCAGCTTCTCCGCTTCTCCATCTTCACCTATGATCTGACCATTCTTCACTTCCATTTTATATCTATATTTTTCATTTTTGTCCCTGCTCTCCCTTGCTAATACTTTAAACTGAGGCATGCAATCAAATGAATCCGACACATCACAAACCAACATCTGTGAAGACAAAGTGAGTCTACCTGTAGACATTTCTGTTTTTCTAATGGTTACAACCTTTTCCTACTTCTTTTAAATAATACTAGTAGATGATAATATCTTAAGTCACACTGAGTTACGCATTTTTTTACTCTCACGCTTGATTAAACGACTCTCATGTACCTAACTAAATGCTTATCTCATCAAGATCATCATATAACTTAATCTCTAGGAATTAAGCAATATTTTTCATCTACAGAATTTCCATTCTTAAATCATATAATGCAGATTAGAAATAATCAATGATGATGATGATGCAGTAATATGGTAAAGATAGAAGTACTTACTGGGAAGAATGAACAGTGAGTGGGCAAGAAACTTTGGAGCTTCCCAATCCATTTTTCGCTCACGAAAGATTTTCATTTCTATGTGGAAGCAGTGATGGGGCCATGGTCAAACGGTTGGTTGGTGTTTCCTTCTGTACCTTAGTGATGCATCTACACCTCTCCCCCTGTCTTTCTCTCCCGCACACACAGATCAGGACAGGAAAGCTCTGTCCATTACTGATGCTATTAAGATTAATGAAGTGTTGAGCAACCAATGAATTCTGATGGGCATTAGTCACCTGGAAAGAGAGTGCTTAGAATATGATTAGGGTTAATGGGTTCTCTTTGCGTCGCTTTCAATGAACTCTAATCTACTGGGGACCTTGCCAAGTAATAAGACTGAGACATGCATGTGCTCTGCAACCAATACTAACAGTGCAGTCCCTAACCCTAACTGCCTTCATTGACACTTTACCAACTCTAATCCTCTACCCAATCTTGTTCTCTTGTGTATTGTTCACTACAGAAGTGAGTTTTAGCTACAAAGATATCTTCACATACATCAAAGGCTGCATTAATTTTTTCTTCATATTTAATTTTTTTTTTTTTTAATAAATAGTCTCTCTTACGAGTATATTTTCGACAGTTTAGATGAAAAAATAGGATAAAAGGATAGATTGAATGATGACCCTAGCGACATTAAGGACGTAATTTGACTTGCTAAGAGGGATTGAAAGCTTAGTCTAGAATATAGATCAAATTAAGCTATTTCCTTCTCCCTTTTTTTAATTCCCTGTTTCTCAAGTTTGGCCATCGCAAGGCTTTGCTCACATGACTAAAGATTTTCCCTTGAAGACTAGCCAATTTCATCAATTTAATGCAAAGCTTTTCGATGTACTGTCGACATTGCGCTTTGCAACCAAACATGGCATTGCATTGTACACTTGAAAATTGCCTTCATTGACATTTTGCCAGCTCTATTCCTCTTACCCAAGCTTGCTCTCTTGTGCATCGTTATTTTGTCAGTGCAACTCGTGACAAACAGGCCCCCGATATTACCAACTCTGTCAAATGTTCCGAGACAAATTGCCGGTTTCAGGGCCTGAAAATGGTTGTATTAGGTATGAACTGGTATAGCCAGCTTGGAAACTTAACCATGTCAAGAAATTAAACTGAAATCGCTTCAGGGTTCTCATTGCCATCAAGCTGGCAAGGATACCAGGAAGGTAATCAAAGTGGAACTCGCTGTCTCCTCCATCCCTGGTAATAATTTCATCGAGTATTGAAAGCATTTCTAACGGGTAACAATTTCCAGGCACCACCTGGAGCAAGACCTAATGACAATCCAAATCTACAAAAAATAAAATCTAAGATATTGTTCACAGAGAATAATAAAATTAACCGAAGTTCTAGTTGACACAAACAGGCAAAAACAGATTACACAGGATGTGTTCTTGACGCTACAGAAAATCTCATGCATGCTTTTTTAAAATGTATCCCAGCAGTAAAAATTGAAATGTAAAAGCAAACATTGTTCAAAAATGTGCACTAAATTATGCAAACACAACATTCATTCTATCATTAGCAAAACATAACTAGCCATAAAATGCCAAGGAAAATTCAAGAACTTCATGCAGCAGCCTGAGATGCTGCAAGCCTCTTTTTAGCCTCCTCAATGATAGACAATTTAATACCCTTGCCCTTGGGAAGAGAAATCCATGGCTTGGAGCCCTTTCCAATGGTGAACACGTTGCCCAGGCGAGTGGCAAACTCATGGCCAGTGGCATCTTGAACATGGATTGTCTCAAAGCTTCCCTTGTGCTTCTCCCTGTTCTTGATTACTCCAACTCGGCCTCTATTCCTTCCTCCAGTGACCATGACAACATTTCCCACATCAAACTTGATGAAGTCAACTATCTTGTTACTCTCTAGATCCAGCTTGATGGTGTCATTGGCCTTAATGAGGGGATCCGGGTAGCGGATGGTGCGCCCATCATAGGTGTTCAGATAGGGAATTCCTTTCTGCCCAAACCGAATTGATCGAACTTTGCAAAGCTTGAACTGAGTAAGAATTAAACAACAAACAAAATCAATACCTGCGGTAATACCACACAAAGACATGAAAATACAAAAAATAAAATTCACTGATCCATCAAAATTAGTGCATGGTCCAGTAAAACAAAAATATCATGAATCAAAGCAAAAAAACCACAGAGCCAAAAGTATCACAAACCTTAGCCTCATCCTCTCTGAGGGAGTGGAGCCGGAAGCGGCCTTTGGTGTCATAGAGGAGACGGAAGCTCTCGTTTGTCTTTGGGATTGACACAACATCTGTAGCAGAGAGCAAAACCACGCAAAAAACACGGATGAAAAATATAGAATTTGAGGGATAAAATGAATAGGAAATGATCATGTAAGTGAAAAAGGTCAGAAAGGAAAACTAGTATCTTATCAAACATAAACAAGTTACCAATCAAGCACGAAAGAAAGCTGGCAACAACAAAGAGCTCTCACAACCTATCACACCCTATGACCACTTAAAACATGCATTAAAACAAGTTAGCAGGCAAGGGTTTCTTACTTCTTATAACCTAAATCACACAAAATGATCATTTGCCAAAGACTATTTTGCGGGGTTGTAGGGTTCAATCTATTAATAACATCATGGCCACCAAAAAACTGTAGAAAAATCAAGTTCATTCATTCATTTCAGCCAAGGATATAGGTGATGAAAGCTTCCCCTTGACTATATCAAGCCAATCTAAGCATTGCAAATAAAAACCCAACTCCCATTTTGAAGATCCACATAGAAAAAAAAATCATAAAACTGGTAGAGCAACGACATAATTAGAAAAGAAAAACATCAAACTTGAAAGAGCAAAGACAGAAAGCACATACCCATGAAACCAGATGGGTAGGTTTTATCTGTCCTAACCTTCCCATCAACAAGAACATGTCTCTGCATCAAAATAGAAATCACTTCACGGTATGTCAAAGCATACTTGAGCCTGTTTCGCAGAATGAGAATCAGAGGCAAGCATTCCCTAGACTTGTGGGGTCCGGATGAGGGTTTGGGGGCCTACACGACACAAAACCAAACAAGTTACACTCAAGGACAAACAACACCAAGCAACAGGGAAACCATTGACATTGCAGCAAAGGGGTCGTCAGAAATTGTTAACATACAAAAGCACCACCAAGTTTATCAAGCATCCAATGTTTTGGAGCATTAAGCCTCTTCAAGTGCTTCTTCAACCCTCTAGCCTGTAATGCATCACAAAAGCCGAAAGATCAATTAAACCAGTGCAAGAAATAGAAATAACCACAAGAAGATTGATGAAATCAGGAGAACATAAGCAAGATCTGAGATCAAGATGCAAAAAAGGCTGACCATTTTGCAACTGTATAGCTCAAGATGTTGGTGACTCTGCTGGGCTGCGCCTACCTTTGCTGCTTAGAGAGATGCAAAAACCCTACTTGTATCCTTTTAAAGGAATGTCCCTTGTTATTGAATCCGAGTTTATCCGGGTCGGGTTGAGGTATTGTTACTGGGCCATGTGTTTATTGGACTCTTATGGGAGCCCTAATATTTTATACATTAGGCCATGTCATTATTAATTAAAAAAACAAAAGATGTGGTTAAATTATCTTCATAAAAATAAAAAAATAAAAATATTATAATAATTTTTTTAATTTTAATTTTTAAAAAATTAACTTTTTCAGTAGTTTTTTATTTCTTTATTTAATATTATGTTATGCTTAGAAATTATGTTTCATAAAAAAATTTTCTATTAGGTTAATACCGGTTTCTTAGATTTTTTTTCTCAATTTCAACTTTCAATATTAGATTTGTTGAAAGTGTGGCATTGTAATTTTTTTTATTTACTTTTTATGAATTTATCTCAATCTCATGATCCGGATCGCAAGTTTAACAGATTAGTCCAGGTCGATATAAATTTCAGGTTAGGGTTTATAGAAAACATTTTGGGAGAAATGCAAATTGACTACAAAGTGATAAAATTTTGTTAGATTAGGTTGTGTTGGGTGTTAAATTTAGTAAAATCATCATTTTGTCGCACGTGCGGCATCACGACAATCGTCCATCCAAGTCGAGATCTCTCTGGTGATGAGGGGAAAGAATAAGAAATTGTTGTTTTTTATCAGTAAAAAAAAGAATGAAGTCGTCACTTAGTATTTTGGTCACTAGAAACCATATCTGATCTCAAAGTCTGGATGAAAGAACTGATTGTGTATAGGAAAGGCGTATCACACCTAATACACCTTATCTAAGGTAAGCTATATGGTTTGTTTGTCTGATATAAATTAAGGTATTATTGTGTTTTTTAGCCGTTGGTTTATCTAAGATTTAAGAAAAGTTTTTCTCGGTAAGGAGGTCTTTATCTTACTAGGTTAAAGCCTAGGTATTCTAGAGTCAAAATATATTTTTATATTTTTTAATATGTATTACGTATAAGTTTATAATCCTTGATATTGGGACAAAAAAATAATTTTTTGGTATTTTTAAAATGTAAGTCAAGTTCTCATGGTTTTAATAAACTGGTTACTAAATTCAAACATGCATGTAAAAATAAAAAGACTATATTTATGATTTTTTAATAAGCAAATATAATTTATTTTTGAGAAATTTGGTCATATGCAATTTAAAATAAAATTGTATTTTTGAAAGAAAGATTTATTTGTTATTTTTTTATAGAGAAAACGATTCATTTAATATCAAAAAAGCACCTCACATGTAGTTTATAATTTCAAATATTAAATACGTAAAGGTATAAAAAAGTGAGGAATTCAAAATTAATTGCAAAATAATCTTTCGAAAATAAAAAATTTATTAAAAATCAGATGAAGACCATGTTTGGCAAGACACAAATAATTTTTTTTTATCAAGACTATTTTAACCACGATATCAATTCAAGACAAATTGTCATTCATCAACTCAAAACAAAACAACGCCAAACATCCACACAAATCTTATAAATTTCACAAACTTATATTCAAATTTCATACTAATTCAAATAAATCAACATCAATCCAAGCACATCTCAGCCTTACATTTTATGGTGAAGAACGTTGATCATTTGATAAAAAAAAGTTAGTAAATATAAAAGATAACGTGTAACTTAATTGTCTAAATAGTCGAAAACTAAGGGGATACAAATATTTTGGTTTTTGACTTAGTCTTCCAAATGGTGAAAAGTTAAGGTGAGTTGTGTTTGACTTAGTCGTTCACGGAGGCGAAGCTAAGGTGGTATGGTTAGATGACTTAGTTATCCGTAAAGACAGGAACTAAGAAGACTTGATGTGAAAATTGACGTAGTCATCCGTAAAAATAGAAACTAAGGAGTTGTGATAAAACTTAGTCATCTATGTAAGAGATGGCTAAGATGGTCATAAACTTGATCAAATTTTGAGGAAAAACCTGGATTATTCGTGCAATTACTTGGTTTTTATTAAGATAAGGACCAAGGTGGCAAAATAAATAAAATTTACAACCGAACTATGAAGCTTGGTAGTGGAGAAGTCATCTAAGAGTAATTAAAGTTTTTATAATATGTTTAGAGATAATTTGATAGAAATTATGGAGATATGAAGTAAGAAAAAGGTAAATTACACACACACACACACATATATATATTAGTATTAATAAATAAATTATATTGGATTGTTGCAGGTCTTTCCCATACTGTAGAACAACCTTGATTCTCTGCATTTTGAGGGTTGTTATTTGCTAGGTATATTTTAGTATTTGATTTATGTAATATTCTAATTTATTAGGATTTGAAGTTATCTTTTGGGCTTGTAAATAATATAAAGTCATATACCACTATTTTAATAATTAAATCTCTTTTGTGTATGTATTTAAAATTCTGGTATGCATGTAGATAATTTTATAATATGATTTGTTTTAATGACATCATGTATAAAAAGAAAAGATATAAGATATTGTATTAGAATGGAAAATGAAGAAGATATAAGTAAAAGTGGATGAAAGGATGAGTAATTAAATTATGGTGAAGAAGGTTTAGGATGGTTGGATCACAAATATGTATGAGCAATTATGTTTTTGGTTAATGTTGACACTTAGAAAGATTAATTTATAGAGAAGACTCTATCGAATTTTTGGTAGCTATGATAATACTAATAAGCTTAAAGTGTTGTTAGGATAGATAGAGATAATGATGTAAAAATATTTATTGTTTTTAAATGAATATGACATAAATTAAATTGAGGGTGTTACATAGATTCCAGTCGTTGGATCTTCAATGAGGATACATTGTGCAAGACACCGCTGCTGGGAGGAGGAAATGGCGCTGCTGGTGTTTAATTAGCAGAGGTCATAATAGAGATTTTTGGGTTTTTTTGGGTAGAAACTAATGAAGCAAGAGGCGTAAACATTGCATGATGAATGATTAGTGTGGTGGTTTATGAAAGAGATGAGGGTTGCTCTTGATCAGAAGGGTAAGGGAAGGCGGTTAAGAGGGTTTTATGTTTCTTTTTGTGCATGGTCGACCAACAAAGAAATGACCAAAGAAAGTATTATCAAGGGGAGAGGAGCTATAGTTGGGATTGGGTGCAGATGAGTATATAGTGAGTTTAGTGAGCTCATTTGGATGGATGGTTGAGAGCTTATAGAGCTAGATCTATTGGTTGTGGTAGGAATTGTCAGTGATTACTAGTGACTAACCTAAGAAAATGGGTTTAAGGTTTTTTTTTTAGTGTTCTTTTTTTTGGAGAGTGTGTAAGTTCGAGAGAGTTTGATCACTTTCTTAGAATACCCCCCAATCTTTTTTTTTTGGTACAACAACATATTTATAGGTAAAATAATTTTTCATTTTCCTCCATATTACTTGGTCCCAGGCAACTAAAAAAACTTCAGTCCTCTATTTTATTTTTTTACATTTTTGGTTCCCTTGTCAAAACATTTTTTTTATTAATCTTATTTTTTTGTATTTTTATATTTTTGAAAAGAGCAACGTCAACGTTGACTCAATAAAATTGATCAATGATTTTTAAATAAGCGCATTAAAAATCAAACACATCAAAAATATTTGTTTAATTTTAATTCTTTTGAAAAGACGTTGAAAATATCAAAAACGATGCAATTACATAAAAAAAACATTTTTTGGATTTTATTATTATTCTTTTGCTATTTTTTGGATTTTAAAAAAAATAAGAAAACGGGGTAAAAAACTGGGTTATGACAAAGCCCAACACTCCAAGCTTGATTTTTTAAGACCTCATACAGATACCTTAAGAATTTTTTTCAAGGCCATACACAAGTCCTTCAAGATTTTTTACAAAACCAATATATTTTGGATCTCACTCTCCCTACAGGGCCTACACCACTAGGTGTATAAAAAATCTCTCATGGCCTACCACCTCTCCGTCTCTTTAATATTTGTGTGAGCGATATTTATTCCTTATTAATATATATATATATATATATATATATTAGGGATATGTATCTCTCATTAATGTTATCAATGTAACATTAATCTATAGCCTCTCCACTCAAACAAAATAACAATATTCATGGGCTATAAATATCTCATGAATCACTCAAGTAAAAGGTTTATAATCTCTTCATTCTCTACATATTTGCATACATATTTTCATAGTCTTTCTATCTAAAATATCATTGCACCCTCTCTCTACAGAGATACTTACTTAAACATTTGAGAGTCATCACATTTATCAAAATGGATCTTTTCCAGATATTTGTCTTTCAGTATCAAGCTCCCTTGCACCTTGGCTTTCCACGCCAAACTACCACTCACATTGACTTCTCACACAAAGCTACCACTCACTTTAGCTTCCCATATCAAGTTATCACCCATCTTAGCTAAGAAGAATAGATTTATAGAACCCCATGCGGATCCCTCAAGATTTTTTATTGAACCAATACATTTTTTATTACTCTCTCTACATCCCATATCCAGTGATATAAAGTCTCTCATGGCCTACCACCTCTTCTCCATCTCTTTAATATTATGTAAGAGATATTTATCTCTCATTAATGCATATATAAAGAATATTTATCTCCCATTAATGCATATATAAAGAATATTTATCTCTCATTGATGTTATCAGGGTAAAATTACTCTTCAGTCTCTCCATTAAAACAAAAGGACAATATTCGTAGGTTATAAATACCTTATGAATCATTCAAGTAAAAGGTTCTCAATCTCTTTATTCTAAACATATTTGCATACATATTTTTAGAGCCTCCTTATCTAAAATATTATTATTTCTCACATCAAACTACAATTGATATTGGCTTTACACACCAAACTACCACCCACCTCGGCTTTCTACACCATACTACCACTCACTTTAACTTTCCACATCGAGCCACCACCCACCTGAGCTATAGAAAATAGATTAAATTACAAGAACTGAGTGATCAATCTATTATTCAACCATATAAACCTTATTCCTAATCGCCTTGTATTTTAAAATATCATTAATAATTATTTTCTTTATTGTCACAACCTTATTAACTTTTATGGCAAACATGATTGATGTACAAGGTTATAAAAATGTTTAGTGCCTATGTCACCCTATTTGTTTTTTCTTTACTTTTTTTTTTTTTACAAATGACACCATTTTTTTTATTTTATAAAGGAAAAGCTCAGACATAAGAACTCATAATCTAATATACTAGAACAAATGCATGAAATAAGAGTAAAGATCATACAATATGTGACACAAGAAACATGTTACTCTTATATTCTTTATTCTTTCTTACAAGACCTTTATGGGATGTACATGTCCTCAACTACTTTAGGTTCGAGAGGATCAAAAAATGAGTTTCATGTCCTCATTTTTGAAATTTGTTACCTGTAATTACCACATTGAATATTTAGGTTTTGAAAACCATGCTTGCAGCTTTAGCTTCAAGAGAGGAACATCAAATTATGGTTGTCAATTTCTATTTTCCAACACTTTCAATCTTACTATTTGGTGTTTTTGTTTTAATATATTTTTAGTTAGTTTTGCTATTTCTTTTCTTACTTGATGATTGCAAATGATTTTTGGGTTTAAAATCATCATTCATCCCTCAATTTTTACTTAAATCAAGCCCTCTATATTATTTGATTTAAACTTAACCTTTTATAATCTATTCTAGGAAAGAGGAGTAGACACCTTCTTTAATTTTTTTTTTTTTCAAAAAAATGATAAGAATAGCCTTTAGAGCTTGTTTGATATTGTAATAACGGTTGCTATTCAAAGTGCTTTTCATTTGGAAATACATAGAAATAATATTATTTTTTTATTTTTTAAATTTATTTTTGACATGAGCATATCAAAGCAATTTAAAAACACAAAAAATATTTTGAACAAATAAAAAAAAATATGTTTATTCAAAAATATTTTTAAAACACAAAAACAAATAGAATTTTATGAATTTTTACCTTTTAGAGTTCAAATTTGCTATTTTTAGACATTTTACCTTTCACTATTCAATGGAGATGAATTGTCAGTCCCCAACTATGCAGAAAAAAAAAATTCATTTTTATTATTTATAAAAGAAAGTGATTTTATTTCCCAATAAAATAGAGAGAAATCAATTTTGATTAAAAATTTTAATGAGAATCTTTTTAATGATATGATAAATATATGATTAGTTGTATTACGTTATAGAGATAAACTAGTTAATTACTAGTGTAGAATCCTTCACCATCATTTAATTTTTCTTTTCAAGAAACTCTACATTAATCCTGAGCCTATGATTTAACATGAAATTCTATTATGTACGTCGTTTTATCGAAATGTCTATGGCAAGTTATCACTAAAAACATGTTTATAAGTGTAGTGTAGTAAAAGTTATTTTCTAAAGTAATTTTTTTTTTCAAAATATATTAAAATAATAATTTTTTTTATAAAAATTATTTTTAATATTAATATTAAAATGATATAAAAACAAAAACATGGTCAAATCATAATGTCGTATAAGTATATATCTAACGTTGCTGTAGTTTTTAAAATTATAGTTTGAAAGAATAATGTAAGAAAATCAAGAAATTATAGCTTTTTTTGTACCTAATATAAATATAAAATTTATTGTTAATATCAATATCAAAATAATATAAAAACAAAAAAATAATTAAAAAATATAAAATTTTTAAAAATATAGTTAAATCATAATGTCAAACCGTATGTTAAGTATAAGTATATATCTAACGTTGCTGTAGTTTTTAAAATTATAGTTTGAAAATACAATCTTTTTATAATTTAAGATGAAAAACAATATAAACAACAAAAATCAAATAACTTTTAAAGTTATATCTTTCACCGCGGCAGAGCCTAAAGACGCCGGAGAGTTTCCTTGTCGGGGTAGTCAAGCAAGAAATCACTCTGGCTTCGAAATCATCTGCAGCTTTTCCATCTTTTTTATCATATCTCTCTGTCAATGAAGGAATCGGTGACTTGCCTTCGAGAAACAAGGTTTGTGAGTTGATATTCCCGGTTCTGCTAGTAACAAACAAGTAGTGTTTTTTATGGGCACGAATAGATTCTTTCTGTAACAAGAGATATTATTAAATAAGGTGATGGAAGATTTATTATCAAAGCTTTAAGATGACTATTGTAAATGTCTTGAATAATTTCTCATAAAAAGCAAAACCACACCCCTTCTCTCAGTTACTTCAATCTTTCCTCCTGCCAAAACAAAACACTCGAACAGCCGCTGTAGTTTTGAACGTCGGAATTGTAATTTTAATACATTGAATTAGCAGAAAACACGTTATACAGTGAGAAAAGCATCTAAAGAAAGAAAAATAACTAGGAAATACAAAGTGACAGGTCCCCTCTGCGCTCAAATTTACAGATCCAGAATCTTTACAAGCTTGATCTCCTTAATCATGGATGATGGAGTGAATAAGAATGGTGGCTTCGTCAGTTGTTGGAGCAGCATCATCTGTTTATAAAAAGCACAGAATGAAATATATCCACAGGCTTGAAAATGTCATTTCTTAATATAAGCAGCTAAGCAACATTAATTTCTTAATATAAGCACCTGGAAGAGATGTAAGAAAGTGGGAAACAATGTGATCAATGATGCCTGCACCACCCTCCTCTTCAGCCTTCACTTTTTCACTCTCTTCATCAACTACTGTTACCTTCTGTTTCTTTTGTGCTTGATCTTCAGCTGCTCCTCCACCATCTCTAGCTTGGGAAACTTCATGCTGTTCTTTTTTACTCGAAGGAGAAACCAAGTTGGATATGATATTGTCCAGTAGCCCACCTCTCTTCTCTCTATTCTCTTCTTTACCTCCTTTTTCTTCATGATCAGCTTCCCCTCTAGAGACCAGGTTTGAGAAGATATGGTTTAGTAATGACCCCCTTGGCCTATCTTCTCCACTTTCTCGAAGATTAACTTTCTTATCATCATCTTCTTCTTCTTCAAGATGCAACAAGCTTTCAGCTATTATCACGCCATCTTCCATGATTTTCCTTTTCTTGGTTTAATTGGTACCTCTACACCCTTTCAGCTCCAAGACGTACAAACCGACTAAAATTTATGCACAGGCTTTGGGGGGACAAATGTCCTGGTCTAAATAGTTGTTCAATAAAGAAGCTATGAGCCTATGATCCTTTTACACGTACTTCATAGCTGTTGTCTGAAGGATCAAGTAAAGCCCAATTGATAGCCAGCATGTGGCACTTCTTTGGAGCCTTACCTGTGGTTATCTTTATGATTTCTGTGCAAGGTCGGTGGCCGACGCCCGACGGGAAAGCTCTCTGCATTCGGTATAGTTTTTGCCTTTTTTAAGATACTAGTTATCGGTAGCTATGCTACGGATGTGTATTATTTTTATTATAAAATATTTTGGCTTCACAAATGTCTTTTATTCCAAATAAATAAGTTAATTTTATTTAAATTATATTAAAAAAAAGTAACTATAACAAACAGGAAAACATAAATATAAAAAAAATCAATCTATAAAAAAACACACTATCAACTTGGATTAAAAAATAAAATTAAAAAAAAACATAACTTTTATAAAAGAATTAAAGTAAAAAAAAATCATAAAAATAAAGATCAAATTGAAAACGTCAATACATGATCAAATAAACTTGAACATATTGAATTTTTCAACACAGTTTTTTATATAAAAAATTATAAATGTAAATCAAAAAACTTATACACGCATCCAATTAGATAAACCATTAGTCATTATGTAAATAAATGAAAAAAAATAGTCTATGATAAATAAAAACATAATTGAAAAAATTAAAATATTAATATGGATAAAGATATTTAATATCGCAATATAGGTTATTTACTTTATTGTGTTTAATAAATTTATTTATGAAAATCAATTTGTAATAGAAATTGATACATGTAAAATTTATTAAACAAAATAAAAAAATATTATGCAAAATTACACATATTAAAAATATTATAAAAAAAATATTTAATAAAATATACAAAAAAAATATAAATGAATAACACTAACCTTAAAAAAACTAATCATACCTAATATAATTAAAATAATAATAATCGTTATTTAAGAAAAGCTAAAAAATCTAAAAACAATAATAGAGAATGAGTATTGATTAAAATTTAAATATTATAAAAATTATTTAAAAACACATAAAAAAACCATTAATATAAAAAAATTAAAAAGAAAATTGAGGTCAAGTGTTGTTAAGCCCAACACCTAACCCAATAAAAAAAAGCTTTTGTACAAATCTGCAAGGTGAGACCCTCATACATGGGGCCTTTGATTTTTCTAAAGTATAATGGAAAAAAGAACCCGTAGTATTAAAATCCTAGAATTTGATCACTGGTGTGACTGAAAAAAACAAGATTATTTATTTTTTTTATTCAAAATACCTAGAAAACATCCTAATATGTTTATTAAACCAATCCATAGCCTCTAAAATACCAATTCAAAATCAAAAACCCTTCCAAGCTTAAATCTGTTTTATTAGGTGTTTTTAAGGTAAACAAGCACCTAATTATAACCCCCTCATCACTCATCATATAGAACTATTTGATACAAAAACCAACCATTTTAGTGACTTAAATCTTTCTCAATGCCAACTTTCTCCATCTACAATGGAACCTGGCAAACCTCTCTCATCCACAAAACAAAAAAGACTAAAACAAAAACATTTAGTATCAAAATATATTTTTAAAAAAATATAAAAACCAATTAACAAATAGCTTAAAAAGATAAAAGAAGTGCAAACGAACTTTTTAAATCAATTATAGACCTACCACCTATTTAACCTGATTTTTCACTCTATCTTTCAATACAACCCTCACCCCAAGACTGAAGACTGATAGATCAAACCAATTGTGGAAGAACACTTTTTGTAGATCCATTAATCTGCAGAATATGGACGCCCTTTCCCCCTCCCCCACAAAATTTTCACGTAAAAAGACGGAAAATGCAACGAGACTTTCCTCGCCTACTCGCTCACTCCTCCCGGCCACGGGTTGCAAATCATTGAAACAAACAATACTATCTGTTCCCGTAGATTACATACTTTTTTACTGAAATAGGCGTCTGTCAAACGTCCAATACAAGAGCAGACGCTCTAAATTGCATGCTCAGTCAAACTTCTTACTTGGTTTGCTATGAATCAGTCCTCCCTCGACCATACAAGGCTTCCTCCTGCTCTGCCTTTAATTGCGCCTCCCTCTTCTGCTTGCGCCTGGCACCCCTAGAGGCAGAATCAACATGGACTTTCTCCATTACGGTATCGATACCGGGAATTGTGCGCTGTAGTTTGCTGTAAACCCGGGTACTAAGAGTGTAGAAAATCTGAAGTATTCTCTGCAAGCATAATAAGTGAATGAAGGCATAAGAATTAACCTGGCCCATGGCAGAGACAAGGTAGTAGAAGAGGACCTAACAAGAATTATAATTAACGTTCAAAGACTGCACGGTGAAAACCTATACAGTAATTTCAGTTTCAGCTGTCAATATTGTCTTCCAGTATAATATTATTTTCACCGTATAAGTTCTTATCCAGTTGGAAGGCCAACCTCCAGCAAGAAAAAAAAAAAAAAACTTGAAATGAAAACTAGAAGAAAGACACAAAACCATACCTTAACATCCTTGTTCCAATGTCTGATGTATGGAGGCCCTGTCGTGTATGAGCCCAGAGGTTCCCGATACCACTGTCCACCATATGTTATTTGATCCATCGCTTGCTCAATGCTTAGAACCTCCCATGGCCTTAAGCCAGGGATAATTTTCGCCAATTGAAGCCTGAAGCACAAAAGCAACCAAGGCTGAAAAGATGAAGTTCCTGACTTTTCTAGCAAAAGTGAAATAACGATGAATTAAGAAAAGGTACAAGTTTAACTAACATTGATGGGAAAAGTTGATGGGAATATGAAAAATTCATTGACTAGCTCAAATTCAGAAAGAACTAACAAGCCTATAAATGGACCCATCGCCAATAAAGGGCACATACTTGCACAACCTAATGGGCATTTACATCTTTAGCTAGGCAGACAGGGCCCTATGCAGCCCCCAAGTTACCATGCAACTTAAGCAATTTAGACCTTGAATGACAACGGGCATGTAAGTTTAAGACATTCATTTACTTATATCAAATGTTGATGTTGTAGCATTCATGCTCATTGTCACACTGCCCTACAGTGTTTTACAATTAGCACAAACCACAAGTTACAAGCTAGCATGTAAAATATTTGAGAAGCATCAACACATCCTGGCTCTTAAATTTAAAAAGAGCAATTCCATCATCAAGCAAAAAATGCAAGTGCAAACCTGAGGTCTTTTGGAATGAATATGTTTGGCATATGGTCCTGTTCCAAAATATTTGTCAATTCAGGGCCACTAGCCCAAAGAAAAAGAGCATGGCTGGGAATTCTAACTCCTGGCCAAATACCACCATTAGCTTCCAAAACAGCTAAGTCACGTCTCTTGCTTTCTACAGCTTCTTGCTGCATCTGCTTATAGGTTTTCTGTTCACGTCCCTTCAAAGGAACCCATGGAGGTATGCCTTTCTGTAATTTGTGAAGGAAAGCCGTTGCCGCAGCACCAAGTCTGACTGAGATAACCAAAACATTCGCTAAGAGCTAATTCATTTGAAATGCAGAGGAAAAGTATTACTTACAAGATCAAAGATAAAAGGCAATGACAAAATAAATCATCAGGCTAATAATGTGTATAAAGACATCTTCAGCTTTGGATGGCTGACATTGTGCATAAAGTAATAGTTAGTAGCCCACATTCCAACTAGTAGTTAAAATTACACAGAAAGAGCTTCATTCCAACCTCCAAAATTTATCTCCTCAAATTTCCACAGAATAGAAGGAAGCTGGTCTCTAACTCCCTATAATTTTGCACTATAAGCTCGTATCTTCAACACACAACTCATTGATATTGTCAAAGTAAAATACCATCACATAACACCAAGAAAATTTTGACACATATCTTGAAATTCCATCATACATTGAGCACCTTTATTCCTATCCTTCGACAGCCATTTTACAGTTAGAGATATAATTTAGAAGAGGACGGGGGTAAATGACTCCACATCTAAATCATATCCACCAAACATTTCACTCAGCTTTATATGTTGGTAAACAATTAATTCATAGTCTCTAAGTAGCAAGTTACTGGTTAGTCATTACTGCTTGCAAAAACTAACATCAAATATTCGAATTCAAATTTCCTTTCTTTTAAGCAATGCACTCTAAAATCAACAATAACATAAGCAAAATCCAAACCGGACAGACCTTCCCAAGTGGCAATTGCACGCTCCATGCCGTAAATCATATGTATCGGTGCCCATTCATCCATGTCATCACCCCATATAAAAGTGTCCTTATCAATTATCCCGCCACCCCAAGCCGTTTTCAGCTGTATAAGCTCCATTGGCCCTCGTGTTCGTCCCAACCGGTCCTTATAGTACCACCCACCAGTTTTCATAATAACTACAATAACAAAGCACAAGGTTACAAACAAGACAAAACCACTGCATCAAACATTAACCAACAAAAAAAACATCATATTACACACAGATTAAATCCCAACTTACAATCATAGTATCTCTTCTCAAGACGCTTAAACCCAATAGCTTGAGCAACATCAATGGGCCGACCAGGCGGATAAGGCCTTTGCCTAAAACCCCAAAGCCCAAAAAAGAACTGCCTGGCAAAATCCCAAAACTTATCATCACTCTCTTTCTTCGTGATTATCGCCTTCCGCGGCATTGGCCGGCCGTCCGGCCCAGTTACATGCGGCAATGCCTGCCAAAATTTCCTATCTTCCCATCTATACGGAATCGAATTCGCCTTCAATTCCATCTCATTAATTTCGTCGGCAATTAGATGAGCTCGGGTCAAGAACTTAACAACTGGGCTGGCCCGAAACTCAGCCCACCATCTCTCATTCTCCTCAATTTCTTCTGGGGTCGGGTTTTCTTTCTTTTCAAAAACCGGGTCTTCGTTTAGGATCTTTTCCACTTCTGGGGTGTGACGGTAATCAGGTAGATTCTCACATTCCCAGAAATACTGGTCAATCATTTGTCTGTAGTAACCGGGCTGTTGCTGGGTCGGGTCCGGGTCGGGTTTTTGGGGTTTCTTGAATGGGTTTGAGATTGAAAGAGAAGAGAAATTCGGGGTTTTGCTGCTGTTGTTGAGGGAGATTAAAGAGAGAAGGTTGATGGAAGGGAGAGGCTTTGGAGGCTTATTGAACCAGTTATCAAAGAAGTTGTTGTTGAAGCTAATTGAGGCCATTTTAGTGAGAAATTTTTAGTGGGGGTTTTAGGTATTAGGGTTTTGGGTGTCAAGATAGAGAGCTTAAAGAGGAAATGGAGGTCGGAAATGGAGGACTCGAGGGAGAGGATAGGGAAGGCTGAAGAGAGGCCAAGGTTAGGGATATTGATGGGCTTTGAATTACTGGGCTCAATGGTTAGCTTCGTTTGTTTTTTTATTTTAAATATATTTTTAAACAAATTTAAAAATATTTTATTTTATTTTATTTTATTTTGAAAATTAATTTTTTATATCTTCATATTATTTTAATACATTAATATTAAAAATTATTTTAAAAAATAAAAAATTATTACTTTAATGTATTTTCAAGTAAAAATTATTTTGAAAAGTAACCACTACACTATATCACCTAATTCATTAGGGTTTAAAACTGAATTTATCAAAAATATGTATTTAAATTTTTAATTTTTACTATATGTATATGATTATAATTTAAAATTTAATTTTATCTTTTATTTTAAGTTGTTGTGTCATTTTAATTACTAATATATAAATTTTATTCATCTGCATTACATTATTTGATAAAACCAAGTATTAATGGTTTATGGATATAAATAATAATAATATAAAATATATTTGAAAAATTATAAAAATAAAAAATATATAGAATAATAAAATAAACAAGCTAGTTACTCAGAATATAAATAACCTATAGATTAAATTGAAAACATCACAGAAATTAAGATGAGCGGAGAAAATTCTAGTGCGAGATAGCAGTATAAATGGTGTTTGCAAGCTCCTTTGACTAGTTATCATATAATTTGTCAACAAAACTAGTTATAATTACAATTATAATTAATAACAGAAAATCTAAAACACTTGGTTTTTTATACTGTATTAATCTATAATATTTGTGATTTTTTTGCAATATGATCATCAATCTTTAATTCATGGCTAAATTATCTAAAGTTGTTAAGAAGGGAAAAAAAGATTATACAAAATGGACTAGCGTGGAAAAAAAAAGAAAAAAGGGTGGAAGTTTAAAAAATGAGACCAAAAGTACACTTTGGTCCTGTTACTTTAATAATAATAATTTTTCGATCCCTAAAAAATTAATTGTGATATAAAACTTTATTTTTTTTATTCTTCAATTCTTGATTTGACATAAGAGAGAGAAAGTCATAGAATTTTAGTGCTAGAGAGAAACTATTTTGATTGACAATGATTATAACCACCAAAATAATTGTTTTTAGTGTCTAACGTTTTATTAGATAAAAAGAGTTTTAATAAGGTGTTTCTTTACCTTTAAATTGTTTGAAAAAAAAAATATATGACCTCAAAAAGTTTTTGGATTTTAGGTTGATTTTTTGTTTTTGAACCATGTTTTGAGTTATTTGAAAACATAAACGGGTTTATTTATGTCTTTAAAGTGTTTTTTAGGCTTTTTGGATCAAAAAATGGTTCTAATAAATTTTTTTAAAGCGTTGTACACATTTAGCTTGACTTTTCAGCGATTTTAGTTAGAAAAAAATAAGTAGAGAGGAATTCATCACCTTATATACATATATATTTTTTAAGAAAAAATCAAGTGTTATGAAAAAACAAAAGAAATTTAGCAAGCACATGCATCTGGTGTTTTTTTTGGAGCCTCAAGCCCTTGCATTTGTGCCTTTTTTAGAGGTCCAAACCTACTCGCCTGAGTCTTTTTTTATTTTTTGTCTTTTATATTATATTTGTTTTTCAATTTAATCCTTCACAATTGGCCTTTTTTCCCTTCTATTTCCTCATTTTTATTTTTAGATTATTTTCGGTTTGATCCTTCACAATTGGATCTTTATTGATTTTTCTTACAAGTTTTTTTTTTTGCGCGCATCTATTTTTCTAATCATATAATTACATTAAAAAATTATTTAAAAAAAAAGTTGTTAAACCTGATTGAGTTAATAACTCGGTCATGGGTTTGGATGGTTAACTCTAGTTAGTTAGAAGTTGAACTTCATAATTTATTTTAATTAAATAAATAATTCTTAATTTATTTAATTAAATGAATCCATAAACTTTTTAATTTACAATTGAGATTTTTTATGCAAAGAAACGACGAGAAAATGTCGACGTATTCATTTATTTGTGTTTTAAAAAAATTTATCCAACCCACGATGAAACGGAGGTCAGATAGCTAATAAAAAAATCTAAAATAGATTGGGAAAACCTTGAAGCTTCAAATACATAGCATTGTCAATTGGATCAATTTTTTTTTTTTATATCCTTCAAGCATTTTGTATTCGGATCACCAAACTTTATTATGAACAAAGTCATGGGATTTTGTTAATTAACCTGGTAGATTTAAGTCTATGATCTAGCACTCTTTATTAAAATAATTAGGCACCTTAAATTTTTTTTCAAACTTTCTTTCCTTTTTTTTTCCTTTTAAATTTTACTTTTCATATGTTCTTTTTCCGATTATATCCTTCAATATTTCATTAAATTTGAATTACTTATCATAATTTATTTTAATTTTCTATCCATAAGATTATTATGATCTTAAACAAACATCTCAACATTTGATTGATATTCAATTTTTTTTTAAGCGTTTATTTTTGTTCTTATATCATTAAATAAAAAATAATTTAAAATAACAAAATTTTTAAACCCAGCAGAGTCCATGATTTGGGTTAAGAGTTTGGCAAGATAAGTTGCAAAGTCTGAATCGATCTAATATATCATCATCTCAATATTAAGAAAAAAAAACAAGAATTTTGACAAGTTAAGTTGCAAAGCCCGAGTCAATCTATATGTCATTATCTCAATATTAAAAAAAAAGTCATCTTGAATTGTTATTTTTAAGACAATCCACACTTTTTCCAGTCTTTCAAGTTGTATTTAGACTCATCAAGTCGATCGAGTTACGTGAGAACAACTCCCGTGGGGTTAATTTTATTTACGGTATCAAATAATCCAAAAATAGGTAAAAAATAAACTTGAATTAATATAATTTTCCAAGTTTTGATGTATTATTCAAGGCAAGGTGAAGCTCAAAAAATACCTCAATAGAACTCGTCTTGTTGAATGAAACCTTTGATATCAGTATTGATATTTTTCATGGTCGGAATCCGTACCAATCAACTACCTTTTCTTTTCTCATAGTTTTGAAGCAAGCTTCTGCTAAAAGATAGAGAAAATAAATTTTTAGATCAAAATAATATTTATCGCGTGAGGTTAATTTTATATTTTCTTCGTGTTTTATTTTTTTAGTTCCTTTTATCTTTAAATTTTGTATTTTCCCTTAATTTCAAATCTAATTTTTTAAAATTAGGCTACGGAAAGGTTAGGTTAGATTGAGAGAGAGAAACAATAAAAAATGAACAACAAAAAAAGAAGAAGAAGAGAAGAAGTTGGTTACTCCAAGCGGTCGAGGCATTCACCCTTTCTTTTAGTGTCTACTGTAATCAGGATTCCTTTTGAAGTCGGCAACCGGTTGGTTATTTAATCAAGTATTAGGGGCCCATTATGATTATTTCATGCTGTCCCTGTATAGATTGTTTAGATTTTTTCAACCTTTGTTTTACACACACATTCACACCAACAAATGAGTTCCATCATTACACATTATTATTATTTTTATTTTTATTTTTATTTTTATTTTATTTTTTATTGTAATATTATTTAAAAATTATTGAATCCCACAGTTACAAATATTTTTTACACCCTACCAAAAATCCTCAATTCCTCATCCTTAATTATTTTTTTACATTCTTAATATTTTTTTATTTTTAAAAAATTATTTTTTATATCAACCCGTAAAAAAATCAAAAAATATAAAACATAATTTTAAACAAAAACAAAAAAAATCAAAATTCCTTATCCTTAATCTTTTTCTTTCATTTTTAATAATTTATCCCAGTTAGCTTTTTAATACTAAGAGGGTATTTGAAAGTGTGGTAATTATTGTTTTTAAAGTGTATTTTTTAAAAAATATTTTTGATATTAGAACATGAAAAAATTAAAAAAAATATAAAAAATAATTTTAAATTAAAAAAAAATCAAAATTTCTAGAAACCCCTTTTAAAACACAATTCTAGATAGCACCTTAATTTTTAATTTTTAATCCTAAATCAAACACAGCCGAAGTAAGTAAATGGCCCCATACTCGTGCAGGTGTCCCCAATTTGGACCCCATATCATGACCCAAATCAAGATCACAAGAAGGTAGAATCTAAAAGCTTATTGGGCCTTGTTTGGTGATTGAAGTGAAGGGCCCACATTAATGATTGTGTATGATATAGCTCCACGTATGCAGGTCCAAACCTTATCCGTCCGAGAAATCTTAGCTACGGGCATTTACCGAAGTGGAAGAGACACGTGGCACTTCAGGAATGGATGACGAGATGAATGGAAAAAGATTTATCAAAAGAGCCCTCCAATCATAGCCTACATTCAATTGAGTGCCAAAAAGGGGGAAAAAAAAAAGAATCAATTAAGTCTCCAAAATGCTCCATAAACACTATTATTTATTTTATTATTTGTGTAGATATATTTTTGCTAGGGTTCAAAGAAACCAAGAGCTGCTCCAAGATGGGATTCATTTTATCACAAAAATAAAAGATATAAAATATTTTATTTGTGTAGATAAATACTTTCATTCTAGTTGTTTAAAAATTAAGATTTTAATCTTAATTTGAACACAATCAATTTAATGATTTTAATTTGTGACAATAAAATCAGAAAATATAAAAGTTATTTTTGTAAATATATATTCTTTTTATATAAATTTGAGTGTATATCAACTAGTGTAGTCTCTAATAACCAATCTTACAA
>Ga0325411_1001424_pt1 | contig 26714 bp, 10 predicted proteins | sample PopdelMetagenome_13_FD_206181 | JGI IMG/M metagenome (GOLD analysis project Ga0325411, IMG submission 206181) | Populus deltoides microbial communities from Bellville, Georgia, United States - Xylem-PdIQD-R4 | ecosystem: Host-associated > Plants > Phyllosphere > Stem > Wood/Secondary xylem... | reverse complement strand
CTAAAAAATATTTTAAAAAAGTATTTTATACCACATCACCATCACATATTAAAAAAAATTAAATTTTTTAAAGAAAAAAAGAAATAAAATAATACATATACAAGTGTTTTACACTAGTATTATGATATGTACACATGTGTAAGGAATCTTAAACACCCCCCGAAAAATAATTATGAACTGATCTTGTTGTTCTAATTGGTTATTAGTATAATCAATGTAAAAAATCATTAATGGTCTTTCTTTATGTTTACCCATTATCAAATACGAGAGCGCGTTTTGCATTGTGTTTATATCTGCGTTTCGTTAAATTTTGAATTTTTTTTTGCTAAAATTGAGTGTGGTTTGTACTTTTTAGATCGTTTTGATGTGCTGATGTCAAAAATGATTTTTTTAAAAAAAAAAAAAATCATTGGCATGTATTTCGGCACGAAAAGCTATTTAAAAAGCAACCGCAACCACACTGCCAAACACGCTAGAGATAACACAAAATATATATATATATATATATATATATATATATATATATATATATATATATATATATAGAATCTAATCTATCATTAAGTGATTTATAAAACCTTATTTTGAGATGTGAATAGGAAAACTAAAAATTAAGCATGGTTACTTTACTAACAATTTAACTTTTGTGGACTGAATCGTTTAAATTATTAAGGACATGTTTATTTTTGTATTTCAAGAGTGGTTTTGAAATATAAATTAAAATTTTTTAAATTTTTTTCTTTGCTTCAAATTAATATTTTTTTAGTTTTTTAGATTATTTTAATGCGCTGATGTCAAAAATAATTTTAAAAAAATAAAAAATATATATTATTTTGATACATTTCCGAGTGAAAAACACTTTAAAAAACAACTACAACTATACTTCTAAATACGCTCCTGTGATTTATAAAAAACTAAAATTCACAACAAACTAATATATATATATATATATAAAATAAAGACACTCAAATATAAAAAATTGAAAATATTATTAACCCATTTTTTCCTTATGAAATAACGTTACTTGTTTTATCATTCTTGCAAGGCTAAGGAGAATCATAAGTAGTTTACATAAGAGTCTAAAAACAAGAAAGTAGCGTCTTGAAAGGAAAATACAAATCATGGATTATTATTATTATTATTTGAAAGAGTAATATTTTCTTAAGTTGAAAGAGTCTATTTTAATACCGGTCTCCATGAACCATAACACTCCTTACCAAATACGCCGCCGTTTACTTGCAAAAATAATTTAAGAGAAAATTCTTTCTTCGCAGCAAAGAAAAACACAAACCAAACACGGCCTAAAAACACACTTAACGTATAACCAGAACGCCCCCCCCTTCTGTCTTGTCTGAAAACAATTCCGTTTTAGCAAATCTTTGTCTCTCTACCCGAGCTGACTCAGAGCACTATTAACTCAAGAAATGAGTCAGGAATCGTTCATATACAGCTTCGTGGCACGAGGGACAATGATTTTAGCTGAGTACACCGAGTTCACTGGCAACTTTCCGGCGATCGCAACTCAGTGCCTTCAAAAACTCCCTTCTTCTAATGACAAGTTCACTTACAATTGTGATCACCATACCTTTAATTTTCTTGTTGAAGATGGCTACGGTAATTTCTCTTCCTTTGCGGTTTCGGCCCTCCATTTTCTCTTCGTTTTATTTCAAGTGAATTGCAAGTGAAAGTATGGATCTTGTTGGTAAAGTTTCTTTCTTTTTGGATTTGCTTTGTTTTGAACCTAAAATCTCAACTTGGGCTCTTTTGTTTTTGCTTAGTTTTGTTGTTGTTACTGGTTATTTTGGCAATATAATTACTGTCTGGTTTCGAAGGAAATTGAGTGAGGTAAGGGGAGGGGGGGGGGTTGATTTTCCATTTTTGGTGACAGAAGCTAGATGATGTTCTAGTAGAGGTCCAGTTTGGATTGCATGAATGATTTATTTGTCCTAATTCTCAAATTTTATATGCCCACTTAGATTACTGATAGGAAAAAAATACATCTATTACATCACCCTCATATTATAAGAAAAAAAAAATACATACATAGATGCAAGTACAAAATATTGCAATATAGTAATCAAAATGTATATCATTTTATAATTTATAAAATTTGTAAATCTTCAGTCTCTTTTTGTTTTTTGTTTTTGTTTTTATTGTCAAATAAATGGAGTTTGTGTGTACATTCTACAAACATACCTTATCAAAAGATGTATATGTTCAATTTTCTATCAATAGAAGTATTTTAGTGAAATTGTAGTCTGTATGAGATTCTAAAATCTTACAAAAGCGAGTTATTAATTTTTGGTTGAATGATCATTGCTTAAGATATGGCCACGTAATGGAATTGTGCTAAATTTTGAGTTCATAACCATATTTGAAGGTGAAGTTGCTAAATTTTTTAATCTCCTATATGTCCAAGCTATTTTTTCTTGTCCCCTTTGTATCTAGAGGAGTGTAGGAAGGGTTGGCTGTGACCTATACTGCCTTTCCGGACTCCTTGAAATTTTACATTAAGAAGTTTTGAAAGCATCTAGCAAAATGACCGTGGAAGACCCACAATTCATATATTGTGCATGTCCTGTCATAATTTGAGGGATGTAACAAGTTGATATGCTTGATCAGAGTTTCATATTTTGTTTATTTATATACATTTGCATCATTTTTCTGCTATTTGTGGAAAGTAATTCTAGTTGTCAAAGCAACATTAGTTACAATACAACCATGACTTCATGTACTTAAGGGTTGTAGGTCCACCCTAAAATGTGACCACCTTATTTAATCCAGGCCTGCATTTTGGAGTATTTACTACTACCATGTCCTCTATGTCCCCAACCTAAGATAGGACGGCATGGTCCACTATTCACTTCTTTCGACCATTGTGGGAGGTTGTAGTTGCTTGAGCAGCTCTCTCTTCTCTCATTGGGATTGGTCAAGCTCCTTCACTTATTGCTTGATCCAATCTTGAACCTGTTGGGATCCTTTGTCATCTGGTGTTATAAGATGTATCAGTCTAATGTAGTGGGGAACCTTTAATCCTTCTAGCTTCCCCTTGATATGGTGTTTTGTACAATTTGCAGCTTATTGTGTTGTTGCCAAAGAAACTGTTAGCAAGCAGATCTCCATTGCATTTTTGGAACGCATGAAAGCAGACTTCAAAAAAAGATATGGGGGTGGTAAAGCTGATACTGCTGCTGCTAAAAGTCTCAATAAGGAGTTTGGGTACGTGCATCTATGAAAGTACATAAAGCATTGTACACAAAGAAAAAGTCTTTCAAGATTTATGTTTTATTTTTTACTATGAGTTTTGTACTTTAAAGTAAGACTATCTGCTCCTTATTTCAGGCCAATTATGAAAGAGCACATGAAGTATATTATTGACCACGCTGAAGAGATTGAGAAGTTAATAAAAGTGAAGGCTCAGGTTTCAGAAGTTAAAAGCATAATGTTAGGAAATATTGACAAGGTAAATGAAAAAAAAAAAAAAAAAACAGTTTCTAAATTGCTGTTAAAGCATGCATTTTTTGTCTGGTGCTCTTATACACCAATTTGAGCATTTTATTCCAGGATTTGCTCAGTTCTCATTAAATTCTAGGCAAGAATGCTTTTAATAGTTAGGATGTGCTGGGAGATTCTGCTATCTTTAAGGACCAGAATCATGTAATGCTCTTGTCGAAACTAGCTTACTCTATATATGAAATCTGTCTTTGTGTTCTTTTAAGATGGCTTATAAAACAAGAAACTAAATGTTTAGTAGTAAGCATCAGAGACCAAAAATCCTTTCTGGATGCAAATGGAATTATGGTGGGAAGTTTCATTTGAACAAGTTATGTTCTGACACGATTTTTATGAGTGTCAAATGGGGTTCCACACTCTTTTTTTTGTCTACTCTCTTGTTAAGGTACCTTTACAGAGAGCTTAGAAGCAAGAACTAACGTAATGTAGAACATTTGCTTAAGAATGTTAGCAAGTCCACTAAAAATGGAAATGAAAAAGAACCTTGCCTGGTTAATAGCCGTGTTTCAGGATAAGTTATTTCATAAACCCTGTATGGATCAAACAACTTGTATTGCAAAACATTAAGCATGGTGATTGGTCTAAATTATCATGGTAGAAGTTGTTTTCTCTGCACAGATGTGGTCGGTCCTGTGCGATTAGTTCTTGTACTGGCAGATTGAAAGGTTTGTTTGGTGAATCTCATGTAGAAATTGAGAACTAACAATTTATTAACTTTTAAATTGAACAACCTTTAGGAATTGCATTGATAAAACATGTAAACTAGTCTAAACTAATCATCTGCAAGCAATAATTAAGTGATTAAATCTTGTTTGTATTGTGTTGCTTGAAGAGTTAGAAATGAGGTAACAGGTAATGGAAACAAAATGCATGCCGCAACATATACCTGCTTATTTGATGGCTCATGTGCCCTTTCCAGGCTATTGATAGAGGTGAAGCCATAGCGACTCTTGCTGACAAGACTGAGACTCTGCGTGATCAGGTTGGTTAACCACGCAAACTTTTAAATCTGCTCAATCCATTCATGACAAGTACTTTGACTGTTTTCCTTGATTTATAATTTAGGCCCAAGCATACAAGAAACAAGGGACACAAATTCGACGGAAAATGTGGTATCAAAACATGAAGATCAAGTTGGTTGTCCTCGGGGTCTTATTGATTCTGGTACTAATAATTTGGCTTTCCATTTGCCATGGATTTGATTGTTCCAACTAGTAATCATTCATACAGAGAACTCAATGCTATATACAAAAAGACTTTGAACAGTTTATGTTCGAACTTCGGCAGAGGAGCTTTGGTTTCATCAGATTGGTATCTCATCTTCTTAGCAAATTGGCATGGAGAAAGATCTTAAGTTGTCATTAGCTTGAGCGTTGTATCATGTGTTGTAGTGTGCCAAATATTACACAGACATTTCTTTTTTGCGGTTTTCCTGTATTCGTATAGCAGTAAAATTTGAGTAACATTATGTGTTGGCGCAATGCTGACTGGCTTGGTGATTCCAGAACCCCACTTCAAACCTTTTGTTGTTGATTTCCGCCAAAACTTGGACCTTGTAGATGATATACTAGAGTAATTGGTATGCGTTTTGTCGCGGCTGATATCATTTTTTTTTTAACAGGTAAAAAAAAATGTGCATGAATTGTTAATATATTTTTTATTTATAAGTAAAATTTTAATATACTTTTTTATTTTTGATCTATCCGAGTTAACCAAAGTCTAATAATTTTTGTTTTCTGAATTATTTTTTGTTAAATTATATGATTATAAAAATATATATTATTAGAAAATTAACCAGAAAAATTCTTTTTTAATAAATAATGATGGGCTGTAAATAAAAATTCGCTAATATTATAAAAAATTAAAGGATATTTAATAAAATAACATCTAAGAATTTAATAAATTATTAATATCTTAAATTAATTAGTTTTTTAATCTAAATTTAAATTAATAAAAATATAAAAAAAGTTAGACACATGGCCTAAACTGAATTAAAAAGCTCTAGTATGCTTGAGCTTTTATATATAATGTTTTATTTAATTAATATAAGAATTTAATAAATTATTCATATTTTATATTATTTAATTTTTTTAAAATTTAAATATCAATTAATAATAAAAAAAAATTAAGCACGCGAGTCTGGCCTGAATTTAAACACACGAGCCTGGACTAAATTAAAAAGCTAAAGTATGCTTGAGCTTTTGTATATAATGTTTTGCTTAATTAATTTAAGAATTTAATAAATCATTCATATTTTATATTAGTTAATTTTTTTAAATTTTAAATATAAATTAATAAAAAAAACAAAAAAAAAAAATTAGACACGCGACTCTGGCTTGAATTTAGACACACCGGCTTGGACTGAATTAAAAAGCTCAAGTATGCTTGAGCTTTTGTATATAATTTTTTTCTTAATTAATTTAAGAATTTAATAAATTATTCATATTTTATATTAGTTAATTTTTAAAAAATTTAAATATAAATTAATAAAAAAACAAAAAAAAAGATTAGATACGCGAGTCTGGCCTGAATTAAAAGCCAAAGTATGCTTGAGCTTTTTATTATTTATTTTTTGCCTTCGTATGCTCTTAATTAAATTAAGAATTTAATAAATTATTAATATTTTAAATTAATTAATTTTTTAAAAATCTAAATTTAAATTAATAAAAAACCAAAAAAGAATTAGATATACAAATTTGGCCTGATTTAAAAAGCTCAGGTGTACTTGAGCTTTTTTATTTATTTTTTGCGTTCGTCTGTTTTTTTTTAATTAAACAGACAACCTATCACCTGTTAATGCATAGAATCTGGTCACCAATTATCATTGTGGTAGCCGGAAAATCAAGAGGGGTTTTAGACCTAAAATCCCATTTTTTTTCTTTAAGCAATTTTCACCTAAAAACACTATGAAAACCAATATAAACTATCTAACAACCTTGAAACACCCTAAAATCACTTAAAAAATAAAAATCAACTAAATATCTAAATATCAAAATTGAACTCGATTCTTTGTTCCCACCATATTTAGAGAAAAAAACCATTATCATCAAACTCTTCTTGTCAAATGGAACCCTTTGACAATAAACTTGATTATTTTTATTTTCGGAATCATGACAACCGATAACTTTATATTTTTTTCATTGTTTTCCAGTGATTTTTTCTTTCCTATCTCAAATTTAAGAACCGAAAAAAAAAACTTTTGGATAAATATAAAAATCACTGTGAATTTAGAGTTAGGGATGTATTTTTTTATTTTTTATTTTTCAGTTGTTTATCTTTTAATCTGGTATTCTTTTCTATAATTTCAAGCCTCATCTATAATTTGAAGCTTAATTCTATCCGACTGGTAATATCTCTGCAACCACACAAAGGAGCCAAAAATGGACGGTCTAGCTGCTTTGGTAGCATATATATATATATATATATATATATATATATATATATATATATATAAGGGAACTGAATATATATATTCAGTTCCCTTGTCAGGCCATAATCAGACCATTCAACTCTCCTCGAGGGGGTTGAAGGATTAGATAAAGAATGTGCATTACTAGCAGGGAAGTCCAATATGGTTAGGTAGCGTTTCCTTCCTGTTTCGAGAAAAAAAAAAAAAAAAAAAACAGAGACCTTGAATTGTATGTGTGAAACCTGTATAGACATGGGTAATAAGTTCTGTATGAATTCTTTTTAATTACAAACTTTAATGTGTTTATAATTCTTTGCTTAGAATGCAGTTATTCCTTTCGTGAGTGTTATGTGAAGGATATATTTACACTAATTGACAATAGAGGAATCTCAAGTCTAAAGGGAAATTAACATAGTAAATATGCCGTGATATGTTTTTTTTTTATTTAAATAATTTGATTTTTTTTCATTTGTTAAATTGATATTTTTTTAATTTAATTTTTAATTAAAAACTTATAGTTGTTCCTAATTTATTTTTTATTTCAATTTTAATCTTTATTTTTAAAAAACTACCTTTTGTTTTGGATCTGGTTATATAATTGATTTTTTTATTTTTTTTTGTAATATTCTCAAAATAATTGAATAAATGCACATATTAATAGTTATTTAAACTAATTTTTTTTAATCTACCAAAATTTTGGTAGAGTTTTTCCTATACTTGAAAATTTCAAGTTATTAACTATATCCTATTACACTTTTATACATAATTTCAAGAAATGATACAATTATCCTTATCTCATCTCACTTTAATGATAAGATCATCTCACATCAATGATATTCATCATATAACTTCAACATTTATAATTATATTCACTACTAATGATGCAACCTAAGGAAAAACAAAATTTAAATCATAAACATCCAAGTCATAGAAATATTATATTAATAATTTTGTTTGTTTATGGCCATGCATAAAAAATAGAGTCTGAAAGTAATTAAAACATAATTAAATAAGATTACAATCCATCTCAAAATAGTATATATTAATTCTAGTTTATAATAATAAAACAGAATAAGCAAAAGACTACTCTTGGCATAATTGAAAAGACCCTCAAAGACAAATATAATTATTATAAAAAAATACAATAATGATAGAGTATTTAATCTTTTAAATTGTCAGTTACACATCCTTGTTTTATATTTAATCATTTTTTTTTAAAATACAATCATATTATTACACCTTCTTTGACATCTTGTCCACTTTATTTTCCTCAATTCATATATCTAATTAAAGAAATTCCCTTTTGTTTTCTCCGTACCGATGCTAGGAATCCTACTAGCATCATTAGTCACCCTTACCTATGATCAACTGATCAGAACTAGAAATTTATACTTATATTAATAACTTCTATTGATATTATTAGTTATCTTGGTCTAGAATAACTAATCAATCCTTCTCTGGGTATTTTAAATCTATTATATGAAAATATCGATGTCAAGAAAACCTATTGACATCATTAGCTTCCCTTTAGGAATATCAAATCAAGTTTAATGGAAATACCAATATTAATATAATTCATTGATATCATTAGTTATCTAAATACTCGAGATAACTAATCAGGTTCTTTTGAATGCCTCAATTATGTCTCTTTCTAATGTCGATGTTAAGTCCTTTGACATCATTAGCCTCCCTTCACAAGCAACTAATCATTTATTTCTTTCATATACTCCTTTTCTTCTCTTACTTTTATATATTATTCATTTATTTACTTACTCACATAATAATATCAGAATAAATGAATAAATTTCACAATAACAACATTAATATAATGTAACAAGGTTTTAAGTATTGGGCACTTACCTGCTATGTCAGAAGCTCCTTTTCTGGCTCAAGTTAATGGTACAACTGTCAAGGTATCTCTCGTGAATCAATTTTCTCTTTGTTTAGCACGACCCTTTAACAAACTCAATAATATTAATAAAAAATTCATTATCATGTTTAACTTTATTCTCAATATTCCATTTTGATTTCTAACAGAATTAATCGTAATTTACATATAAATTCATGATTTAAATTTCTTATCAAAAATCTAAATGATTAACAACATATAACCATTTAATCATTCTTTCATTTCTATCTTCCCTTCTTCATTTATATTCTTATTACATAATATATCATATCTTGAAAAAATCTCCATACTAACTTAAAACATTATTAATCCAACTCTCTTTTCATCATTGTCGGTCAACCCTAAGGAAAAAAATATGAACTTATTGATTTCTATAACTTTTTTTTTATTTAGGAACCATTTTTCTTATTCTATTGTCTAACAATTTCTACAATTACACTAAACTCTCAATTTATTAAACTCATCATCATTAAGAGAAAATAACATCAAATGCTAAAAAATCATTATTCACATCATTCATAATACAATTTATAAAAACTATCAAGAAAAATTACTATTCATTACTCTATACATGGTCGGACACTTAGGGTCTTAATAATCTCCTAATTACTTCATCTATTCATAATAAATTCATTCATTCCTCATCCTATAATGATCCTAGAAACCCAAACTCAAAATAATTTACCTTTTCCCCACATTTCCATCTAGAACCCTTATTCAATTTTGCAAGAATTATAATGAAAATCAAGAAATTTTTATTCAAATTAACATAAACACACTCTAAACATCCTATGGAGTCGTAATTTGAGTTTCGACCACTAACTAGTTTATGTTTTCTCCAAGTCTCCTTCTTTCTCTCCTCATTTCTTCACTTTCTCCTTCTCCTTCTCCTTCTCCTCTAAACAACTTCTCTCTCTCTAAAAGTCCTCCTTATTCTTATTGTTTTCTTGTGTTTGATCCTTCCTTGAACTCTCATTAACCCTCAATCTCTCTTTTCCTAATTATTTATACAAGAATTAATTTGAGATTTTTTTCATGCTCTCCTCTATTTCTTTTCTTTGTACTACTGTCGACCTTCAGATGAAATAAAAGAGAGATGGAAAGTTTTCAAAATTTAAAATTTTTCTCCACAATTCCTATAATTCATTATTTTGTTATTTTGCTAATTTTCCTTTGACATTTAATACTCTTGTTTATAATAACTTGGTCCAATTTTCCTTTTCTTAATTAAAAAAAAACAATCCTTCTAATTATTATTTATTTCATTATAATAAAATCCTTATGATGTCTTATTTATCCAAATTTGTTTTATAAAAATTTTCTTGGGGCTTACAAATTCTATCATTTAATATTTGATTGGTTGAGAATTAGACTTCATGGGTTTTTCAGATATGATACTTCTAGTCTAATGAGTCGGTCAAGGGTTTGAAAAATTAATGCGATTTGAAAATGTTTTTTTTTTAAAAGGGCTTTGTGAATTTTTTGGTTTTTTTTCCCATCGGGTTATCCTGATCTCATGACTTGGGTTGCAAGTTAACTCAAGTTAACTTGATCTTTATTACCTGGTTACATGTTTCTCTTATGAAAAAATGTTTTTTTTTCCAGGTTATCATGATCATTATTTTTTTCTGGTCCATTTTTTTGTCATTGCCTTTTTTTTTATATCATGTAATTAAAATAAAATCAACTTATTTGACCAATCAGGCTATGTCCAGAATCATATATTTTTCTTTACGACCTGTGTCACAATTTTTCTTCTTTAAAACACACTTGTGACATTTGAACATTTTTTTATGTTAAAAGAAATTAATTCGGCCTCACAACATAGCATGGCTCCATGTCTAGTAAATGAACTTATTTAGACAAAAACAAAACCTAGGTTTATTGACAGGCTCGACTTGAACCCATAGTTATAAGACCCAATCTAGTATTTAAATTGGCCCAAGTAATAGGGTGGTTGAGTCAACCTATGGATGGGCAAGTCAACCTACCGTTGACGGGTCAACCCATTTTTTCCTTGTCAAAACAACATTTTTGTTTTGTAAAAATAAAAGTTCAAAATAAAACCTAGGCCAAACTCCGAGTCGGTAGGTCACCAGGTTGCCTCATCGAGCCAACCTGATTTTTATAACTATACCCGAGCTGCTAGTCAAACTTTAACTAGCATAAACCCGACCTACCTATATATAATAGGGTTAAAATCCTATATCTTTGTTTATTTGGCAACCGATTTCTTCTTTACATTTCCTCTCCATGTTCTTTCATATGCTAATGTCATTTATTTGAGGAGCCAATTAAGTATTTCTATAGATACAAAGAAAAAACTAAAATGAAAGGGTGTTTTTTGAACAGTCATATTGTAGTTCTAAACTCATATTTAATATGGATTGTATTAGTAAAATTATTATTTTTCCTTTCTCATCAAAAACACTTGACCGTTTATAGAAAGGTCTTTTCATATTTTTTGCACAATAAAATTACTAACTTACCTTGTAAGCAAAAAATATTGAATTGATGTCTAAGGGTTGTTTAGATTTTTTATTTTTCAAAGCACAATGAAATGACTATATTGCCTTTAAAATAAAAATAAAAAAAACCTTTAATTGTCGTTTAAGGGCTTTTTCATCTTTTCATCCTTGTTTTTTTTTTTTTTGTAATTATCAAGTTGAATGGATTCTTTCATAATGGGATAAATATAAATATTATTTTAAAAAAGGATGGTTAACTCATGCATGGCAGGTATCAGTGTGTGGGTTGAAGCCATGCCATTTAGACAGCACATGCGATGTAATGACCCGACTTTTCAAAGCCAAAATCGGTGGAAATTTTATCTTATATATATATATATATATATATATGTATTTGTCATCACAATACTGATGACTCCCACGACGATGTTCAAGGTTTATCATATCAGAATTCATCTCTTAGTATAGTGCAATACTCATGTGATTTCACAATACAATATCCTCATAAAAGACAATACTACATCTATACATTCATAATATCATGTTTACACATGCATACATTCACATTCGTGTTCCATCACAATTATCGATACAAGTCATTTCAAAAGTGTTGAATGACAACTACACAATTTGTACAATTGTTCCCTACATGATACATAACACCTAAAACATGTGAATATATAGTGCTTCTCAAAACGTATGAGCCGTAGAATGGATTTCCTCATACACCTTATTGGTGTGACGTCCCTATTATAACACAAGTTAATTTCAAGCATTATGAATAATTTAAAACATAGCAATAGATAACTAAAGGAGTATTAATGTTATTTTTCATTCATGGACTAGAAGAGTATAATTCTTTCATTTCTCTTTACTTACATAATACCGCTCTCATGATTTCTTTTATTACCGAGGCTAATTACAATATTCAAACCCAATCATCCATATCGGATGCCATTAACCAAAACTAGTTCTTGAACTCAACCCTATCATCACTCTAGGATGCCCTTAGCCAAAGATAATTGAGATGTTTATATCGATCATATTTCTAGCATTCACTATATCGCAATAATAAATCATTTGTAATACTCATACTAGCATTCCATAACAATTTAACATACACTATATCATAATAGTAGATCCTTCATAATACTTATTCATACATTCCGTAATAGTTTAACAATCCTTATAACACAATACTAGGTCCTTCATAGTACTCATACAACATTCCATAACAGTTTAACATTCACTATATCGCAATAATAGATCCTTCGTAATACTCAAACAAGCATTCTATAACAGTTTAACATTCACTATATCGCAATAATAGATCCTTCATAATACTCAAACAAGCATTCTATAACAGTTTAACATTCACTATATCATAATAATAGATCCTTCATAATACTCATATAAGTGTTTCATAATAGTTTAACATACACTACTATATCACAATAGTAGATCCTTCATAATACTCATACAAGCATTCCGTAACAATTTAACATACACTATTATATCACAATAGTAGATCCTTCATAATACTCATACAAGCATTTCATAACAGTTTAACATTCACTATATCATAATAGTAGAGCCTTCGTAATAAATTCACTTCAGAACTAACGTTATACTAGAAAGGGTGGAAGTCATCTACCTGTTCCTCTCGTGGGGTGTCTTTGTCCAGTTGAAGGTTCTATTTTGATCACACCACCTAACACATAAAATGATCACAATCAGCATGTTTGCATTCAGTAATCACATAACTCATCGTCATGCATATTTCAAGAATACATGTGTTCATATTTATGTGTTCCATCCATTATACAATCATACAACGAACATCATTATATCAAGACACTTCTTTTTATCTTAAACATGGGTTACTCACAAACGTCCTAACGTCTAATCCTCAAGTTTCGTAATGAATTAGGTTAGACCGATGATGGAATCATCGTAACAATTTAGTCATTTCTAATATGGAATTAGTCACCTACCTGTTCCTCCCGTGGGGTGTTCTTGTCCCATTGAAGGTTCGATTCTGATCGCATCACTTGACATATCAAATGATCACAATTAGTATGTTTGCATTCAGTAATCACATAACTCATCGTCATGCATATTTCAAGAATACATGTTTTCACATTCATGTGTTCCACACATTATACAATCAAACAACGAACATCATTATATCAAGACACTTCTCTTTATCTTAAACATGGGCTACTCACATACGTCCTAGCGTCTAATCCTCGAGTTTCATAATGAATTAGGTCAGACCGATGATGGAATCGTCGTAACAATTTAGTCATTTATGATATGGAATTCGTCAATGAAACTAGGTTGCTGTTGTCGTAGAAAGTTATCAACAAAAACTACTTTGATGGTAACATAAAATCGTCAATAAAAATTGGTTTGTTGGAGATGCATAATCGTCAACGAAAACTAGTTTGCTAGTAACATAGAATTGTTAACAACTAGTTTGTTGGAGACGCATAATCATCAGCGAAAACTAGTTTATTGGTAATATATAGTCATCAACGAAAATAGGTTCACTGGTAACACATAATTCATCAATGAAAACTGATTCACCGGCGACACAAAATTCGATAGTGAAAATTGATTTACTGGTGACACAAAATTTGGTAGCAAACTGATTTGCTAGCGAGAAAAAATTTGATAGTAAAAACTATGTCGTCGTCGACGCAGAAATCATTAACGCAAAAATTGTTGCTGGCAACATAGAATTCGGTAGCGAAAACTGATTCGCTGGTGACACAAAATTTGGCAACAAAAAGTGTGTCGTTGCCAACATAGAATTCGTTAACGCAGTCCAGTCTTACGACTGACGCAAGAAATCGTCAGTGTACTTGGTCTATTGACTCAGAAATTGTTGATGAAAACTGAGTCGCTGTCGACCTAGAAATCATCAACATAACCCAGTTCTACGACTAACGTTGGAATCGTCAGCGTACATAGGCTATTGCTAACTTCAGAAATCATTTATGAAACCTGAGTCATTACCGACCAAGATATCGTCAACTTAACCTAGTTATATGGTTGACGTTGAAATCATTAACACTCATAGGCTACTGCAAACCCAGAAATCATCAACGTAACTAGTTCTACGATTGATGCTGAAATCGTCAGAGCACATATGCTACTGCTGACTTAGAAATCATTGACGAAAACTGAGTCGCTGCCGACCTAGAAATCATTAACGTAACCCAGTTCTACGACTGACACTGAAATCATCAGTGTCTATGGGCTACTGCTGATTCAGAAATTGTTGATGAAAGCTGAGTCGCTACCGACCTAAAAATTATCAACGTAACCAGTTCTTCGGCTGATGTTGAAATCATCAGAGCGATCTAAGTCACTGTCGATTCAGAAATCGCCAGTGACAATTTGAGTCAACTCCAGCTTTGCTTTTCTCCTTAAACTATGTGTAAGATTTATGATGTGCTTTTCTCCTTTATACCACTTCATAGTTGTGACTTGGACAAATATCGACAACAAACATATTCAAATTCTATAACAAGAGCATCAACAATGCACAACCAAATCCCAACTTGCATATTGTTTCTAGGTTCACCCAACTATCATTCCTCATTATAGAAATTCATCCGTTATATAAACAAAATCAACGCATTATCATGGGATGATTTCTATTTCAGCTTTAACATGCTCCTAAGGGTTTAACAACAATACAATCTTACACATACAATCAATCCATCTCATTTTCACAAGTATAGTCACAATAACATGCCACAACCATATCTTCATTCACTTGATCTATATTTAGGTAAATTCATCAATCTCATAACAAAATCAAAGCATTATCATCATCACCAATTCTATTCGAGCCCACATACATTTCTAGAAATCCAACAAGATCACACTCTATGCATTTCATCATTTCATTTCACATTTCATGTAAGTTCATCAATCATATGTGAAATCAAGACAATAACACCATCATGCATTTTATTTTGGTTCAAGTATATTCCTAAGAGTTTAACAAGATTATCATTCATGTATTTCATCATATAAACACATTTTTTCTAGCCCCTCAATCTGGTTAGTTCTTCTCTAAGTTTATGTGTTCAAGTTTATTAATTTCTTTTGTTGTTATTTCTGGAATTGTGTCCCCTATTTAGCCCCCTATTCACCTTAATCTTTCCTTATAACCCTCTTTAAGTTACAAGTGTAAGAACTTTAACCATTCTCTTGGGGGTTGCTTCCCTTTTTATGTCCAGAAGTTTTAAGGAATAATTAAGGAGGTGATGTTCTTACCTTACCTTATGATTTTGGGCAGTCCTAGGGTAAGGTTCGGTGGTTTGTTCTTCTCTTTTTGTTCAGTTTCTTAATTCCCTCATTTGCTATTCAGTCAACCCTCTAGGCTCTTCTTTTTTCATTGTTTTTGGTTTTGTCTCCTCTTTTTAACTCACTTCTTACTCAACACTCAAAGAAGGTGGCATGCTGGTTGGTTGGATTCAGTTTCCTCCTTGAAAAGTGGTGTATGTGCTGCAGTAATGGCTGCTGCCAGTCCTGGAAAAGGTCTAGGTTCCCTCTTCCTTTTTGTTTTCGGTCACTACTCCTTCCCTTTAACTCTCTTCTCATTTAGCACCCAAGGAGGTTTGCATGTAGCTGAGGTTTTGTCAAGTTTTTTTGGGAAAGAGGAAGAGAAGCAAGAGCATGCAGCTGCTACAACCGGTTTTTAGGAAAAGGAAGGGTCACCTTCTCTCTCTCCCTTGCATTTATACCTCCTCTTTAATGAGGTAGAGGTGTTTGGGTGCTGGTCAAGACTTTCCTTATACCTCTTTTGGGTTATTTTGGGGCTGGTTTCTATTTCAATTCTCCCCTAGGATAGGTTGGTCCCTATCGTCTAAGCTTTCTCTAAGGTTGGTTAGTTTGTCCCCCTAGTATTTTGTTTAGTATAGGTCGACCTTTTGCTTAAATTTTTGTTGGGTTTTACATTCTCCCCTCCCAATATAAATCTTATCCTCGAAATTAAAGGGACTTGTATTAATAGTGCCTCCAGATTCTCATAGCAAATACCACAAAAGTCAACTCCAAGTCATTACTGGGTAATTCTCTTTGTGAGTTGTTATCTATTTTGACGCATAAGCGATCACCTTTCCATGTTGCATCAAATCACACCCAAGTCTTTTTTTCAAGGGATCATTACAAATTACAAAACCCTTGGTATTTTGAAACATAACAATTTTAATATATTAGTCTATCTGACCTTGTATTTAGCTAATCATGCCTAGGATTGTATTGAAATCATGTAATTCTAAGGGCATCAAATTTACTTTTGTTTCATACCCAGGTAGACTAACCCCCACTCCCACGTATATACTATCTGTTTCTACTCTATTTCCTATCGGAGTTCTAATTATGAACCCTTTTTTTCTATTACTTTCACCCCCCCTCCCTATTTTGGTGACAATTCTCCTAGTAATAAATAAGTGAGTAGCACCCAATTCAAACACCAGCACATTGATATTATTCATTAGTTGCGTACCTGCTACCACATCAGATGCAACCTTAACCTCTTCCCGCGTCAAGTGGAAGACCCTTCCTGGGGTTCGATCATTTTGTTCCTTTGGCCTCTCTTGGCTGGAGTTTGCCTTTGATTGGGAAGACCTCACCGGCTTATTTATGGTGACTAATTGTTGGTGACTCTGACTTGGCTGTCTAAAGCTCGATGTTTGTGCTATGTTCATGTTAGGGAATTCCTTCTTATAATGGTCTCTTTCATTGCAGTAATGACATCCTTGCCCCAAATACTAACAGTTTCTCCATCTATGACCCTCTTCTTTGCATATAAAACATCATCCTGGTGAAATAGAGCAGTCTCCTGGGTACCTCTGTTCACACTTCATATAATAAGGGTAATGCACGTTCTTCTGGTCACTAGTCCCCTTGAAGGGTTCGCTCTTGAGTGAGTCTGTCCACCCATTACTCTTCCACTTGATTGTTAGTGAAACGGTACCGCTATTGTCCCCTTCTTCCTGAATACCTCAAACATTCCACTTTTTCCCTTAATTGAAAGTGGCGGTCTAAGCTTTCTCTAAGGTTGGTTAGTTTGTCCCCCTAGTATTTTGTTTAGTATAGGTCGACCTTTTGCTTAAATTTTTGTTGGGTTTTACATTCTCCCCTCCCAATATAAATCTTATCCTCGAAATTAAAGGGACTTGTATTAATAGTGCCTCCAGATTCTCATAGCAAATACCACAAAAGTCAACTCCAAGTCATTACTGGGTAATTCTCTTTGTGAGTTGTTATCTATTTTGACGCATAAGCGATCACCTTTCCATGTTGCATCAAATCACACCCAAGTCTTTTTTTCAAGGGATCATTACAAATTACAAAACCCTTGGTATTTTGAAACATAACAATTTTAATATATTAGTCTATCTGACCTTGTATTTAGCTAATCATGCCTAGGATTGTATTGAAATCATGTAATTCTAAGGGCATCAAATTTACTTTTGTTTCATACCCAGGTAGACTAACCCCCACTCCCACGTATATACTATCTGTTTCTACTCTATTTCCTATCGGAGTTCTAATTATGAACCCTTTTTTTCTATTACTTTCACCCCCCCTCCCTATTTTGGTGACAATTCTCCTAGTAATAAATAAGTGAGTAGCACCCAATTCAAACACCAGCACATTGATATTATTCATTAGTTGCGTACCTGCTACCACATCAGATGCAACCTTAACCTCTTCCCGCGTCAAGTGGAAGACCCTTCCTGGGGTTCGATCATTTTGTTCCTTTGGCCTCTCTTGGCTGGAGTTTGCCTTTGATTGGGAAGACCTCACCGGCTTATTTATGGTGACTAATTGTTGGTGACTCTGACTTGGCTGTCTAAAGCTCGATGTTTGTGCTATGTTCATGTTAGGGAATTCCTTCTTATAATGGTCTCTTTCATTGCAGTAATGACATCCTTGCCCCAAATACTAACAGTTTCTCCATCTATGACCCTCTTCTTTGCATATAAAACATCATCCTGGTGAAATAGAGCAGTCTCCTGGGTACCTCTGTTCACACTTCATATAATAAGGGTAATGCACGTTCTTCTGGTCACTAGTCCCCTTGAAGGGTTCGCTCTTGAGTGAGTCTGTCCACCCATTACTCTTCCACTTGATTGTTAGTGAAACGGTACCGCTATTGTCCCCTTCTTCCTGAATACCTCAAACATTCCACTTTTTCCCTTAATTGAAAGTGGCGGTCTACTAGTAAAATCATCCTCATCTCTCTTTTTACCCATTCTGGGATGCCCCTGGTGACCTTCTCCAATACAAACTTTTAATGTGCTGCTTCAATCAATTCTCTTACCATCTTAAACCGTAAAATGATTAACCCTTGTCTCAATTCCTATCGAAACCCATCTCTCAACTTCTCAATCATGTGCTCCTTTGTCGGGATATAGTGTCGGGCAAACAACGAGAGGTCATAAAATCGCCTTTCATATTCCAACACTGACATCTCACCTTATTATAGCACTAGGAACTCCTACTCTTTCACCTTGTGATGGTACCTAGAGTAGAATTGGTTCTCAAACTCTAATTTAAAATCTCTCCAAGTCAATGTTTCAGTTACACGTCTTAGGTGGACAGTTTCCCACCATGTCATGACCCAGTCAGACAGTAGCTGAGTGACACAATTCACCTGTAAGTTTTCAAGTATGTTAATCTGGATCATAGTCTTCTCCACCTTTTTTATCCACCTCCCCGCTATCTCAGCATCCTTCTTTCCTATATACGATTCATAGCCCATTTCGCTCATGCTTTTGACCAACCATATAAGTAACACCACATTGTCCGTGGTTGCAACAATTCCTGGGGTTGTTCATGGAATTTGTGTAGCTGGAGTTGCTTGAGTCGTAGAGCCAACCATGCCTTCCATTACTGCCTTGACTATTTGAACTAGAAGTCCTAAGTCAGTATAAGGCGAGGGAACCCCTGTTGGAATGGTCAATGGGTGTGCCTTCGTTCTTTCTTGTTGTTCCGCCCTTGTTGGGGGCACTTTTTCTGTCCAATTTGGTACCCATCTTCTTCAGCTTCTGTGTTTTTTCCCCCACATGGACTCAGATGCTCTTACTAGAGTGTGGGAAACAGTATCATCCAATGGATCCTCAACCTGCCAATCTTGGGCATTTCAGCCCCTATTCCTCCCTTCTATGGAAGGTGGTTCAGTTTGCATCCCCTGTCGAGTGTGGACCATCTTGAAATAGATCACAACCACATTATTATCATCAATCCTCAGGAACCAAACTAGGCGCTCTGATACCAACTATAATGACCTGGCTTTTTCAAAGCCAAAACCAGTGGAAATTTTGTTTTTTTTTTTTGTTTTTTTATATGTATCTGCCATCATAATACTCATGACTCTCACAACGGTATTCAGGGTTTATCAAATCAGAATTTATCTCTTAACATAGTGCAATACTCATGTAATTTCACAATACAATATCCTCATAAAAGTGAATACCACATATATACATTCATAACATCATGTTTACATATTCATACATTCACATCCATATTCCATCACAATTATCGATACAAGTCATTTCAAAAGTGTCGAATGAAAACTACACAATTAGTACAATCGTTCCATATATTGCTACCCAATTTTTGACCCATCTTCTTGATAAAATTTTTGAAAAATCCAAAAATAGCGAAAAATAATAAAAATCCAAACAAATATGTTTTTTTTTAATATATTTGCATCGTTTTTAGCATTTTCAGCATCGTCTCAAAAGAATTTAAATTTTCAAAGGTATTTTGAACGCGTTCAACTTTTAACGCATTAATTTTACAATCACTGATTTTCCTTGTTGAGCCGACGTTAATATTGCTCGTTTTTTTAAAAAAAACAAGAAAATAAGAAAAAATCAAAATTGACAAAAAATAAAGAAGTTGAAGGACCGATGTGTTTTGAGGACCAAACCATTATGCCTACAAATAGAGGTCACAACACCCACAAAAAGTTGGGGGGGGGGCAATTTTGAAACATTAGAGAAAAAAAAACCCTAACCCTAAACCCATCTCTTTCAAAGCCAGTAGCCGCCCCCCTCTAGCCATCTTTTTTTCTTCTTCCCTCAGCCACAACCTTTCAGCTCCATCACCAGGAGCCCCCAATTTCCCTCTACGAACAGCCAACACTCTCTCTATCCTCCCCTCTCTCGGCCATTTCAATACTTCTCCCTTTCCCCTCTGCCAAAAATAAACCAAAACCAGCTGCCCAAAGCTTTTTTTTCCCTTTTGCTTTTTCTTCCTTTAGCCTTACCACGACAGAACCATTCCCCCCCTCCTCGTCTTCATCTCCTCTTCCCAGCAGCGGTGTCTCTACCTTAACACAACCAACAACCTCTTCATCTCCTTCAACCGGCCTCTAGCTGCAACCTAAGCGCAACAGCTCCCCCTCACAGATTGCCCTCTTTTCACATCCTTCGGCCACAAACCTACGGTCTCCCTCTTTCAGCCGACTACAACCTCACCAGTTCTCCCCCTTCACTCACCCTTCCTCTCCGTTGCTAATAGCAGCTCATTGTAGAAAAGATGGAGAAATAAGAAGGGAGGCCGAAGGATAGTAAAGAAGGAGCAGAAAACCGAGACTCCAAGGGTGCCGATCTCCCAACCATGGTAGCGGTGGACGACACCGCCGGAGTAGAAATAAAGTAGGAGGAGGAAAGTTGCCAATCCAGCCATCCACATGTCTAGTCTGGCGGCGGCGCGTGTAACAAAGCCCAACTCTAGATTTGGCAGATCTAAAGAAAGAGAGGAGTAGATCTGAAGAAAGAGAAAGAAAAGCTAAATTCAACTGTTTGTTGCGTTTTTTAGTGTTTTGTAGGTCACCGCCAATGAAGAAAGGAAGAAGGGAGGAAGTTGTTTTAGACCCCCTGCTTGCCTGGATTTTCTTGCGGCGGCGCGTTAACCCACGCGCTGCCAGTGGCGGTGGCATGTGGAGGAGACGCGCCACCATGTTTTTGCAACCTCAAAGGGCTGCCCAACACTTTTTTGAATTTTTTTGGGGTTTATCTTGTAAATTTCAAATTGTTCAATGTACTGTTTGTTTAGTTTTTGAATTTTTATAATTTGTAGCGTGCAAATGTGGATGTAAAAAGAAAAGAATATATATATATAAGTGGATGTGTGTGTTTGTATTTTTTTATGGATGTTTTTTTATGATAAAATCGCAAAGAATAAAGAAGAATTTAATATTTTGATTTGCTCACAGTTAAGGATTATGAACTTACATGTAAGTTGTATTTCTAATATTCGATGAAAAAACAAAATCTTAAAAACTTCTTTAGCATATCAAATTGTGAAGCAGCTTACCTCAGGTAAGGTGCGCTAGGGGTGCTAATACCTTCCCTAGTCACAACCAGTCCCTTACCTGTGAATCTCTGACAAGACTAGTACACCCTAGTTTCCTAGTAACCCTTCAATGAAATACTAGGTGGCGACTCCTAAGAACAATCAAACGAACGAGCAAAAATCGCCAAACTATGCCGCGCGGGGACGTGCGACAGAATGGCGACTCCGCTGGGGAAGGTACTATTTTCTAACAATATTGGACTAAGCTTTGTGTATTTGATGTTTTTAATTTTTTTTGTTTTGTCTTATTTTGTTAATGTATTTTTCCATACATTGTATAGAATTGTCTCATGCATCACATGTCCTTTTTTAAAGCACACACAAGCTTCTAGGTTAGGTGGGGAATTAGCGATTTGCCCTATAACTATTGGTTAGGGTCGAGATGCATGAAACACCCAACTCATATCTAAGTGCTTGCTTGGTAATGGTAGGTATACGTGCCTTAACCATTTCTTGCAACGCCCCTATACTGTCTTTACGAAGATCGTCACTAGGCAGATTTGAGACCCTTTTGAGACCAGGTAGAAAGCCTACCCATGTTCACATAATGAATAGAACATGTCTTTAGGTTGTATGTGCTATTTTTAGTTGCATTAAGACAAGTCCTTCTTGAAGCATCTTGAACTCAAGACTTGTGGGTGACATAATGATCGTCACTCAAGAAATCTTCATTGTAGAGTTTGAGCAAGAATCAAGATTCTTGTTTCATCATACAAGAGTTATGACCATATGTCACCCCTTGAAGGGCGAGTTTATCATATAGATTACATGTTCATACATTTGTCATCCATGCACCAAGATGAAAAGTAGGTCCCCTACGAGTTTACAACACCCGACTTTAAGCGAAAAACACGAAAGATGAAGAGTGTGCTCGCCGTAACGTCCATTTTCAAGAAGAGTTGGAGTCTCTGAAGACAAGTGTGACTCGCCTCTAGCTTACTCGAGCAAATACTGAAAAATAACTTTGGGGAAGTACCTTCTAACCGACCTATCATCTTTTTTCAAACCCCAACAACGACTCAGCCAGAAGAAATTAGGGGCAATCATGGTCAAGAGCCTCAACACAATCCAGCATTTCTGCAAAACTTTTGTGGGAAGGCTGACAGAAGGGGAATTGCACCATTGTTGCAGAATGGAGCATGTTCTTATTCTGCCAAAAAAATAACTACCTCTATTTGATCATGCCTGCAAAACTTCTTGATTTTTTGTTTCAACCCGTTCCGGTTTTTGTTGGTAATTTGGCTCAAAATTCCACAAGACTTTCCTTGTCAAATGAGCCTTTATTGTTAATAAGATCATGTGTTTATAACATGCCTTTATTTTTGTTGTTGTTTAATGCAAATAACACGTTGAGCATAACTTTTACTCACGAAACCATTACGTTAAGAATCCTTTAGTGTGTTTCCCTTTTCTTCCAAAACTATGCATGATCTCACATGTTCACAAGAATTTTTAGGAATTAAAAGTTTAGTATAAAAACAAAAACCATGTTGGTGTTTGTCCAAAACAAACGAGTTCTGAAAATTCAAGTGATTCCTTAAAAAGGTAACCATACACCTAGAAAACCTAAAAAAAAAACCATGAAGTGACTCCAAAGTTGAGTTTTATTTGAATGAATAATGAGAAATTACTTTGCATACTCATATGAAAGCAAGGCTTGCCGATCTTAAGTGCATGTGTTTGAGATGAAAAAAGGCCATATTTGATAATTATTTCACGAGCCTAAAATATATCATTTGCAGTCTCCCTTTGAGCCTAGTAACATTTTTTAGAAATAACCTTGGCTAGGATCACACCCCAAATTGGGGGTAAGTGCGAGAGACATAGAAAAAACCTCGACGATTGAAAGTGTCCAAGCAACACAAAGGGGCATAAAAGAAAATTCTCAATCATTAAAGGCTGAGGGCATGAAGAAAAATCCAAAGGATCCAAAAATTTTGAGCATAAAAAAAAAACTAATATGATGTTGCTCAAAACCAAATGAAGTAAACAAAAACAAAGAGAAAGAGCCTAAGCCTAACACTAGGGAGCATGATAGACCATTTTGGAAAGACAATTCAAAAGATAAAAGGTCAGGAAACAAGCACAAGTGATAATTAATCTTGAAATCCCTTAAACACCTTTTGAGCCTACAAATATCATTTTCTTCATAACCAAGAGCCTAGGCCTACATTACGTTCCTAATCAAGCCCTTTCTGATCAAAGGCAAGCAATCGGGATTGGTAGGCAATGCTTTCTCATGCGAACCAAATCATTATTCATGCAAATAAAATGAATGCTTTGAAGACCGGTTCTCTGTAACCCTCAAATTAAATCTTAAACCTTGTTGACCAACAAAATTTCACTTTATATTTTCACTAAAAGTAAAACAAAAATTTCATCACTAATGAAAACCTCTCCATTGGAATCACTTGAATTTCTTTAGAACGAGTTTGCTTTGAATCGATGTCAAAATGATTTCTATGTCTGGAAGAGCTTTGAAATTCTAAAATTTCTGCATGAAAACAACTCTTTGTCAAACCTTACTTCACATAGCCTCACCCCCAAAGAAAATCTGAATTAAATACTTGGTGGCATGATCAAGCTGGGGGGCAATAAAAAATGCATGGTAGGGCTAACTCCATGATTCCATTCCTAAGAAAAATATCGGCAAAATTGAAAACCCTTGAGATAAAGGGTAGAGGACAAAGAAGTATGATGATATCAAGTCCTTTCTAGAGGTCAAGATCATAAGATATGACTCCAGTAAGCAAGAGCGAAAAACCCATCAAAGTTTACTACCAACACTTCAAGTTTTGAGGAAAGAAAGACATGATGAAGAAATAGGGACCTATATTTCTCAGGTAAGTATACATGCATATTGATCATAATGCATTGCTTTCAACATTGCCAGATCGGTGTTTCCCCATCACCTTTTAGGTAGTGTGTTTTCTAACCCTACCTTTTTTTGAACATTAAATGTTAGTGTAAATGAATGCTAATTTAATAAATTGAAGTGATAAATAAAAAGAGTTTATCCATGAACTTGTTTACGAAACTAAATGGATATATGAATTAATAGATATGATGAATGGATCAGAAAGACTTGAGTACTAATTCAGGATATCCTATTGGAATGTAGAAGAAGCATTCAGAGTAGCACATGACTTCTCAAGAACATGTATAATAGGAGTTCAAGGTAAGGGTCACCCTATTGCTTCTTTAAATTGTTTTAATTTTTTTTTTTATCAAATGTAAGAAATATTATAGATCAAAACGAACCAAGCTGGGGAACCAACCAGTCATATATATACATGTACAAAGCCAAAGAGAAACTATAGGAAATAGGCTCCCAGAATGCACATCATGAACTAAATTACATGAAGAGTAGCAAGTTACCCAAAAGAAAAAACCAAAAGTATAGCATCGGTTAGCCAAGGAACCTAGCATCCTGCTGGTGCTAAAGATAACCAACCAAAAGGAACTCCAACCAAAAGTTGAACCAACAACTCTCTGTGAAGAAGCTAGCAGCAAAGAGTGACCACCATCCACACTAACTGGAAACTACAAGACTTGCAATAGCAAAAGACCAAACAAAGAGAGAATCCCAAAGGCCAAAACCACCAGCTACAACCATCCCAATCACCAAAAAACCAGAGCCACAACGCTATAAAAGAACCAAAAAGCAATCGGTAGTATCCCTCAGCCAACATTCAAGAGGAAACGGTCCCTTTCATGAAAGTGAAAAATTATGTAAAACAGGATTTGGAATCTTCTGAATACTGCATCAATCCCCAAGCTCTTGTCTTCAAATATCCATTTATTCCTTTCCTCCCAAATAAGATATACCGTTATGCCCAAGAAGACCCTTCTCATTCTGGAATCAAGATTGTTTCTCCTAGAGTTTAAGCCTCGTATGGCACTGTTAAAGGTCAACATGCTCCGACCAATCCTCAGCCAGGATTTAATCTTCCCCCACAAACAAAATATCCAATCACAAGTAAAGAACAAATTACTATGCGACTCCTCCTCATGCCGACAGAACACACAAGAGGGATCAGTTGGAATGAAACGCAACCTATCCCGAGTTCGAAGCTTCCTTAGTACAGCTAGCCACAAAATGAAGCTGTATTTTGGCATAGATCATTGCTCCCAAACAACTCTTTCCCAGAAGAATAGAGACCCAGCTGGCTAAAAGAAATCATAAGCATTAGATAGGAAAGGACCTTCCTCACTATATCCAACTGCTCATCAAGGCAATACTCACAGCTTGGCTCCTATAATCCCGAATAATGAGACCCCTTAATAATGGACTTCCACAGGGGAGAGGAAGTGTTGTGGGCAGAAATAGTCCAAATAGAGATACTACCCTATTAGAAATGGTGCACCCAACGAATCTAAACTGAATCAGTTTTGAGATGAATATTCCAGAGCTGTTTTGCAAGGAAACTTATATTACGAGCCCTAATATCAAAAAGACCAAGACCACCTCCATCCTTGGGCATACAGACATTCTTCCAGGCAACCAAAGCAGAGGTACTCTTCCAGATGTCATCAGTCCATAAGAAATTCCTGTAAATGCTAGTGATTTGTCTAAGAACAATCTCCAGCATAGGAAAAGTATTCAACAAAAACTGCACCTTTCCATAGAGAACAGACTTAAGAAGCTCCAGTCTCCCAGTATATGTGAGGTGCTTGCCAATCCAACCCTGAACTGACGATTCCAGCTTGTGTATAAGGGGGGAGAACTAACTGGCAAGAAGCTTATAAAGGCTAAGAGGAACTCCAAGATAGGTGAAAGGGAAACATCCTTCACTAAAACTCGTATCATGAAGAATAAGTTGTTTCTGGCTATTACTGATCCCCTAAAAAAAATAAAACATTTGCTAGCATTAATACCCAAACCTGAAGTCTTGCAAAAAATTATGAGTTGTTGGAAAAGACATTGAACTGAGGTACAATAAATTGTTTAAATTCTTATAATGCTAGAATGTGATAGACATTATGCGTATTTTGTACTATTGTGTATTATGAGAAA
>Ga0325411_1001421_pt1 | contig 26732 bp, 15 predicted proteins | sample PopdelMetagenome_13_FD_206181 | JGI IMG/M metagenome (GOLD analysis project Ga0325411, IMG submission 206181) | Populus deltoides microbial communities from Bellville, Georgia, United States - Xylem-PdIQD-R4 | ecosystem: Host-associated > Plants > Phyllosphere > Stem > Wood/Secondary xylem... | reverse complement strand
TTTTCTTTTTATCGATCTCAGTAACTTGCGAGTTTTTTATTCTCTTGGATCTCTCAAAAACGGACACAAACCAAACAAAAAAAATAAACCATGCATAACAAAATGAAAGAAAATAGATGTTAGAGCGGTATGAGGGTGTTTGGTAGTGTGGTAGTGGTTGCTTTTCAAATAGCTTTTCGTGCCGAAATACATGTTAATAATTTTTTTTATTTTTAAAAAATTATTTTTGATATCAGCACATCAAAACGATCCAAAAGGTACAAACCGCACTCAATTTTAGCAAAAAAAAATTTGAAATTCGATGAAAAGCAGGTTGAACCGCAGAGCCAAACGCTCCCTACCTAGCACATGAACCGCGTTTCATTCGTGGGTTAAATATTTTTAATTTTTATAAATTTTTTCAACACATTTTAATAATTCAAAAAATATAACAAATTAAAATATATATTTTCATGACAACAATAGTTATTAAACTCAATCTGGGAGTTGACCCGACTAAGGGGTTAGGTTCTAGGTTACACGGGTTGACTCGGGTCAAATCGGAAAAATTAAAAAAATATATTTGAGATTTTAATATTTTATATGAAAAAATTAAAAAATAATCAATGTGAATATAAGTTATATATATAAACAATTAAGTTTAAAAGATTACCTCAAAAGGTTTTCTTATCGCATATTGGAAAGATAGTTGAAGTATTTAAACTAAAAAGATTTTTTTATCCCATATTGAAAAAACATAACTTTTTTTCTTATGAACATAGAGCATATATAATAAAGGGTTTCAAACCTCACATTGAAAAAATAAAACATTCTTTTAATATTTATATAGTTAACTTTAAAATGAGTTAATAATCAATTGAAAAATATAAAAAAAGAGGAGTCTCTATGTAGAAGAAAAAAAATTAAAAAAAGGGACTCTACCGGGTTTTTTTCGGGTTGCCCGAATTCCGGGTTGACCTGACGGGTCGACTGGTTTCTCCTGACCCAATTGCAGGCTTGAATTTCGAATGAAACAGACTCGGTAAATGCTATTAGATTTTGGTGCTGCTGGGTCCTAGTGGTAGCAAGGCCCACCTTAGTGGGTCCAACTCGCAGCTCTAGGCCCACTGCTGCTGGGTCTTGTTGACAACAATACCTAGCAGCAGTGGGTCCTGCTGGTAGTTGGGGCTAGCAGCAGGATCCACTGCTGCTAGGTCCTTGTGGCAGCAAGACCCAACTTTAATGAGTTCTTCTTGCAGCTTTGAGCCCACTGCTACTGATCTTGTTATCACCAATACTCAGTAACAATGGATCTTGATGTGAGCTAGGCCCACCGCTACTGAGTCTTTGTGAAAGTAGGACCCAAATTTAGTGGTCTTGGTTCAGCTGAACCCACCATTGCTGGGGTCTGCTGGGCACCTAGACCCAACATTATTGGGTCATGCTTTATAAAAGAATCCAGCATCATTGAGTCATGCTTGACAGAATGACCCAATAGTTGGGTACCTATCTAGGCCCCGCATCATTGAGTCATGCTTGGCAACAGGCCCCACCATCATTGGGTTATGCTTGACAGAATGACCCAACAGTGTTGGCCCAAAATGATATTATATTATATTATTTATGATTTGTTTTTTTAATGGATTTTATTGTTAAAAAATTCTCTTATATAATACAAATATATAAAGTATATTATATGGATAAAAAATTTATTTAAAGCTCCATCAATTTTAATATAACAATATTGGAATTATAATTTTTTGTGAATGCTTTTATTTTGAAAAAAAATTCAAAAGGAAAAAAAATAAAAATCTTAATTTGAAGTAAAGAAAAAAATAATTTTTTTAATTTTTAAAAGCATTTTTGAAAGGCAAAAATAAACATGCTTCAATAAAAAAATTCAACTCAACCTCAAATAATAATAAAAAATTATTCTATTTATTTCTTCTTTACCGTATGAAAAAGAAAAAAATAAAATCTTGGGTTCTACCGGGGGCAGGACCCAACTTTAATGGGTCCAACAAGACCCTACACCATTGACTCTTGGTGGCAGCAGGAACCAACATTATTGGGTCCTGTTGCAACGACCTAGTAACCCTTTCTAACTTACAAACAGAAAAGACAATACCCTTATGTGCAAGTTCATAGTTAATTGTCTCTTGATCCACAGTGCATGTATAGTAGAAATCTCACATGTTTTAGAGTTTCTTATAATAATTATTACTTTTTGGCTTATAAGTAGTTTTATTTCAATCTAACTATATATATTTCTTAAAGAGTTCAATATGGCATTTAACTCACAAATTTTTATTAGAAACTAGTATATTGGCTTGCGCTTTATCGCGGGTCAATATCTTTTTTTATGTGAAAAATATTAGGAGTATAAAGAATATTTTAAGCCTCTTGGGTATAGCGGCCATGCTAGACCCAAGCGCTTTTGGCCACCTTTGAGCCTGACGTCAATGCATGCCAAACCTAAGAGATTTAGGTCTGACGATCATGTCATACCCAAAAGCTTTTGGTTGCCCTTTGGGTATGGGGGTCATGTCAAACCTAAGAGCTTTGGGTCTGACATCAATGCATGCCCAATAACGTTATGTTTGGTGGCAATGCCAAACCCAAGAGCCTTTGGCCGCCCTTGGATCTGAAGATCATTACAGACCCAAGAGCCTTGGGTCTGGCATCTATGCATGCCCAAGAGCCTTAAGTCTAGTAGATATACGAGACCCAAATGCCTTGGGTGTGGGGGTAATGCCAGACCCAAGAGCCTTTGGTCGCCCTTAGGTCTGGGGGCCATTGCAAACCTAAAAGCTTTGGGTTTGGCATTAATGCATGCGCAAGAGCGTTGGTCTAGCAACCATTGCAGACCCAAAAGCCTTTGACCGTCCTTAGGTCTGGGGGCCATGCTAGATCTAAGAGCCTTGGGTTTGACGTCAATGCATGCCCAAGAGTGTTGAGTCTTGCAGCCATTGCAGAACCAAGAGCCTTTAACCGCTATTAGGGGATTTTTTTTTCTTTAAGTCGGCAACTACAAACAAAAGGAGAAAAAAGGAAGATTTCATTTTTTCTCACAAAAAATCTTAAAGAAACCAAGAGAAAATCAAGGGATTTAGGGAGGAATTGATGGAAACACATATAGACACCTCTAAACACTTAATTAAGATGGAAAAGGAAGTAAAATAAATAAGGAGAGGGGTTGCACAGTCACGACATCAAGGAAGAAAAAAAAAAGATTCAGAAGATTTTTTACTTTGTGAGATTTAAAGACTTCAATAATGTCTGGTAAGAGGTTTTAGACATACTCTAGCAATTTCATACAATTAAAATAACATCTGAGGTAGAAATCATGAAATTTAGGTTACGGTTTATAGAAAAGTTTTCGGAGAAATGCAAATTGACTATGAATTAATTAAATTTAGTTAGATTAGGTTGTGTTAGGTGTTAAATTTAATTAAATTGATGAAGAAAAACATAAGGTCCTTAAGAACCCAAGTGGCCGATCAAAGAGAAAAGTTAGGCTCAAGATGTATAATTGCATGTAATTGAGTGAAATTGTTGTGAACTAATGTATTTTATATGAAGAAATGATTATGAAAGAATTGAATTATAATTTGAAATTTTGATTGAAACGTCGTAGCATAGTCGTAAATTTTGTTAACATGAATACTGCGTAAATTGAATTTTGATGCTTATATATATATGTTTGTCGTAAAATTTCAATTTACGCAATATTTCATTGATTATAAAATTCATGGACAAAACACGTGACAACTTTGTCCCTTAATTTCTAAGGACATTTTAGGCAGGAAAGTGATGAAATTTGAAATTTAACTCTACATGGAAATTATAGCTATGGATGTTAACTTTCCAACAACAATGATCTTGCATAAATTGCAGTTATAAAACTCTAAATATAGAATAAAAACCAAAGATAAGTCTAAACCAAGAGCAGCAAGACATTTTTCACATGTTGTAATTAATGATTTTAGATGTCTAGATGGAAGAAATAGGTATAGTGTTTTTCATCAAAGTTTTTAGAAAAATATTTTAGCTTTCCAAATAAATAAACTAGGCATAAAACCGAGTTTTTGAAATTTAATTATAATTAAAACACTTAATAGTGTTCAGAGTTGATTGTGACAAACCATATGAAATTAGTTAGTTTCATCTTTGGAATTACTCTTGATTTAAAGTTTTGGTTTTTCTAATTAATGAGAATGAAAAGGAGTGTAAGAAATGGTTGCATATGCGAGATTATGTGGGGTTTTCTTTGTTAATAGAATAGGGAAAATGTGGAATTTGATGAAAAGTTTAATTTGAAATGACCTAAACAAAAGATAATAGTTTTGATTGAATAAGTCAAAGTGATTTACATTGGCTAGTTTAAATTGTTAGATAAACATTTGAAAATGAGAATTTATATGGTGACAAATATAAGAAGGAAATTTGATATGCATGTTGATATAGATTATGTGAATGGTAATCGAATAAGACCTTATGATGAATTATGTTAAAACATGTTATTGTACTTATTTTAATTATTTAAGTAAATTATTGTTACGTACTTAATAATTGCTCGTATATTAATTACAGGTACCTCTCAGGCTTAAGCAATATAATAGATATTTAGGGATTTTTGTTAATTTTGTAAAGGATTGTAATAATTACCCTTTTGTAACTGAATGTTAATTTACCTTAAATAATGTAATTATAAATTCAAGTTAATTGTGCTAGTGTGTGATGTTGTACTTATGCCTTTTGTTGTAGCTTATACTAATATTATCAGATAATTTATGACTATAGATCTTGATTTGAATCTTGAATATTATAATTAAATGCATGATGTGAGATTAAAATGAATTATAATGATGAGTTGTGTTGCGAAATGATGAGTCCAGGATGGTTGGACAATAAATGGGTTTTATATGATGGGTATATCGAAGTATTACAGGTATTGGTCGACAACTTGAGATCTCCTGGTATAGGAGAGACTTTGCCAAAATTTTGGTTGATTCCCACACACACACACACACACACACACACATATATATATATATATATATACACCCCAAAATTGTAATTATTTACAGGAATAAAACATATTATTGTACTTATTTTAATTGTTTAAGTAAATTATTGTTACGTACTTAATTATTGCTCGTATATTAATTACAGGTACCTCTCAATCTTAAGCAATATAATAGATATTTAGGGATTTTTGTTAATTTTGTAAAGAATTGTAATAATTACCCTTTTGTAACTTAATGTTAATTTACCTTAAATAATGTAATTATAAATTCAAGTTAATTGTGCTAGTGTATGATATTGTAATTATACTTTTTGTTGTAGCTTATACTAATATTATCAGATAATTTATGGCTATAGATCTTGATTTGAATTTTTGTCATAACCCAATTTTTGACCATTTTATTTTAATTATTATTATTATTATTATTATTATTATTACTGAAAAGGATAAAAAAATGATGATAATGATGAAAAAGCAAGTAAAATGAAATAAATGAAGAATGAATTAAAATTTGGGTTAAGGGCAACATGATTGGAAGTTTTGGGGTTTAATTAAACTTTGAAATTAATTTAATTAATCAAATCAAGGTTTTAATTGGAGAATTGATAAGTTTTAAGACTTAATTAAGCTTGGAATTAATTTAATTAATCCAATTAAGGGTTTAATTGGAGAATTAATAAGTTTTAAGACTTAATTAAAGCTTGGAATTAATTTAATTAATCCAATTAAGGGTTTAATTGGAGAAATTGATAAGTTTTGAGACTTAATTAAGCTTGAAATTAATTTAATTAATGAAATCAGGGACTTAATTGAAAAAATACCAAAGTTTGGGGTTTAATTGGGGTCCAAATTGCAAACATTAAAACCCAAGGACCAGCTTGAAAATGGCGCGGAAATGCAAGGATCCAATTACGTTTTAACCAGGGGCTTGATTGCAAAATTATAAGAATCCAGGGACCAAATTGAAAGCAGCCTTTAGAGCTAGAAAACAGGGTCGTTTTGAGCAACTGTTCACCGTCTTCTTCCTCTGCAACGGCTCTGCCATTAAAGGCAGAGGCATTTCATCCGTTGGCAGCAACGCTTACTCATTGAAGGCGGCCGTTACCACCGATTCTGGCCTTATAAAAGGAAAGAGGAGTGAACCGACGATGGGGGGGAAGACGCAGGAGACTAGGGAGAAAAAAAAAGGAAAGACCCGTAAACCAGAGCACAAAAGACACAGAGAACAAAAAAAAACCCAGAAGTAGAGTGAACAAAAAGGAAGTAAACAGGGAGCTAAACCCATCTTTGGTTTAGTCCCAGAATCCAATCACACACAACCGAAAATCAGGAAAAAAAACGAAACAGAGAAAAAAGCAGAGCAACACGCAGAGAGCAAGGAAGAAAAAGGGCAGCATACACACAAACAAGGATTGTCCCTGCCATTATTTTATCCCTGCAACAGAAAAAACAAAAGAAGACTTAACAATTGACATCCACAGTAAACCGGCGTCTTCATTGTAGATTCTTTCATCCTCTCAAATCTGCTGAAGGACGAAAGCAGATCGTGGGCATAGGAGCAAAAAGGAAAGCAGAAGGAAAGAGGCGCGAGGCACCACCGTTCTGCAAGCTTCTTCTCTGTTTCCAGAAGCAGGTGCGCCATTTCTCCATTCTTGATTTGTGTCTTCAGATCGGGTGCGTGTAGCAAGAATACTGTGCGAAGGTAATTTAATTACCTTCGCACAGTTTAAAGCACGTATGAATTCACTTCATGCGTGCACTTGGACACAGTCCAGCCGGGCCACTAGCTTCGGCCAGTGGCCAGGCCGGGCTGGCTGGGCTCCATATGGGCTGAGCTGGGCCCAGCCCCCAAAAAATATATATGTTGGGCCGGGCCGGCCCAGCCCAACCCCCAAAAAATAAAAAAAATAAAAATAAAAAAAATAGAAAGTGTAGAAATAAAAATTTTGCATGTCTTAGAAAAAATATATTTTTGTCAATTTATTCACTGATATCAGGATCAGGAATAGGAAAAAATATATACTGATTTTTTTTATAGCTACGAATTTTTACCAACGCCAGAGTTGGAATTATTCGTGGTGGAATTTTTACCAACACCAGAGTTGGAATTATTCGAGATCGAATATTCACTGGCGTCAGAATCAGGAATATTATAAACAAATCATCATAGCATAAGCGAATAAATGTTTAGCAATTTAAGACAAAACCAACAATGCAGTCTGCCTTAGGCAGAATGTTTAAGGGGTGATAATATCTTCCCTTTTACGTAACCAGTCCCGTACCATAGAATCTCTGTTGATCAGTTAGGGTTCCTAGTGACCATAATACTAGGTGGCGACTCCTTAAACAAGGCATTCCCCCCTAAAAGAACAAGATGCCAGAAATCTGTTCTTTTTCCATAAATCGAGGATTATTTTTAGGGTCGCCGCGATGTCGGGTTCGATAAATATTATAATTAAATACATGATGTGACATTAAAATGAATTATAATGATGAGTTGTGTTGCGAAATGATGAGTCCAGGATGGTTGGACAATAAATGGGCTTTATATGATGGGTATATCGAAGTATTACTGGTATTTATCGATAACTTGAGATCTCCTAGTATAGGAGAGACTCTGCCAAAATTTTGGTAGATTCCTATAAAGTTAAGTTTTATATATATATATATATATATATATATAATTACCCCAAAAATAGTAATTTTTTACAGGAATAAAACATTAAGTGCTTGAAATTATAAGGGTGTTACAGTTGGTATCAGAGCTTTGGCTAGGGTTCAAGAAGTTTTATAAAAATTGATATATGTTAAACTGTCGTAGGATGGTTCATACGAGAGATAGTACAAGTATAGATCTCTCTTTAATGAGAATGAGAGATTATAATATAAACTTAGGTGTGAGTTAAATGAAGGATCCCCTAGTTGACATTACATCTTATGTGCCATCAACTTCTACTCAGAGGGCATGAGATGAGGCAGCTAGACTTCGTGATGATACTATTTTTGTATATGTTGGGGTATTGTAAGTAGAGAGGAAAACTCGGCAAGAACGAACGGCTGCACCTCCACCAGCGACACCGATAGGAGCTCTTGCCCTGTATGCCGATCTTACTTTTATAGCACAGATAATAAGGGCAGTGATGGAGACCATAGGTAGTGCCCCAACCCGTGTAGCCCCAACAGTGCAACCAGCTCTAGTGGTTACAACACCTACAGACAATGTAATTATCTTGGTATGAATTGTGAAGAGTATAAGAGATATGGAATGTGAACCTTTTATGGGAGATCATGATGTAGAAGTTGCAAGTAGATGGTTTAGGAAGATAGAGAAGACCCTAATATAGATAAAGGTACCAGATGAACTAAAGGTAGATTCTACCTCTCAACTGTTGATCGATAGAGCCCAGTCATGGTAGGAAACATTGCAGTCAAGGAAAACCACGTGGTTATAGACGTGGGGAGATTTTAGAGTTGAATTTGAGATTTAGTTTTACTCATGGTATCACTGTAAAATGAAGGAACATAAGTTTTTCGTATTGAGACAAGGTGATATGTTTGTGTTGGAGTATGGAATGAGGTTCAATGGCCTTTCAATATTTGCCTTATATCATGTACTTACTGAGAAGCACATGATAGAGAAATGCAAAGATAAACTTAGGTAGGAACTGAACTAGGGTTTGATAGCTCTGCAATTTAGGATAATGAGGGATCTGACAAAGGTAGCTCAACCCTTAGAGGTATACATTATTAAGGGCCAGGAAGACCAATCAAGTGGTGGTAAAAGAAAAAAGATGGAGTATTCGATGAGTAAACCACTTAGGCCTCCCCTTTTTAAGAAGAGAAAAAGTCTACAATATGGCCAGATTTAGAAGAAATGAGGGGAGGTCATTCAAAGTAAATTAGTTGTTGGGTTACATTAGATTTAATTTGGTTCAGCCATGGATTTCTCATAAAAGGCCATTAATTTTGTGCTTGGGTTTAATGGGGAGGCCATTCGGCCAAGAATTTGTTTTCCCTTGAAATTTAGATATTGTTTCATTTATCCATAATGGTTTTTTGGCATGAGATAGTTTTAGCCAGCTTGGGTTTGTGCATTAATTAGTACTTAAAAATGCATTTTTATCAAGCTTTTATATCATTATTTTGCACTTAAAGTATCAATAACTCCTTAACTAAAGCATGTTTTATAATAACAAGTCTGATACTATAAGATACCTTTAATTTATGGTAAATGTTCATCTTAAATGCAAGTCTATCACATAAATCAAAGGATTGATTGATGAGTTTAACTACTGAAATTGAGAAGACAAAGAGAGGGTTAAACTTAGAAAAGAGATGTTGGTTCAGTCCAAACTGAAACACTGTTCAGTCATTGGGTCATATGTGGAGCTATAGATCTTGAATTTCAATTTGGTTTATATGGCTAGAAAGCTAAGACATAGGCCTAAAACATTCATGATCCAAGACTCAATTCTGCTGTTTGGAAGTCCAAATCTTAACAACAACGGAGAAGGCGAAATCTATCCTGCAGCCCAAACACTGTTCAGTGTTTAGCCCATATCTCGAGTTAAAGAAGTCCAAATGCACCGATTCTTTTTTTATTGGAAAAATGAGACAATTTTCTGGACAATCTATTCAAATTCTGATGTTAGCAATGATGTTTTGTTCGGACAAGAAGATAAGGATCGTCACCAAGTCAAAATGTGGCCACTTACTCAACAATTAGTCATCAAATCAATAGTTCCAAATTTTGGCCTATAAAAGGAGGCCTTTGCCATCTATTTAGGTATCTTGGTTTTCATATCAAGATCATGTTCTTGCTCTCTCTTTATATTTTTGTAATGCTTAAGTTTTGTTTATAATAATCTCTTGTTTATGCTTTTCATTTTCTTTCCTTTACTTAGTTAACTTATATCTTATTTATGTTCTTATCTTGTTTATTTATGTTTCTCTCTTTTATTATGTTTGGCTAAGTTTATTATGTTAAGGTAAAAAGGTTACACTAATGGTGTAAGAATAAGTATAGTATAAACTCAACATGGACTTTAATGTTTGATACTAATATGTTTTGTATTTGTTATCTTGTTCACTTTTTATACTTTTCTTGTTAAATGGTTAATCTAGATTTATGTTGTATAACCCTTGGTACAACAAATACTTAGCACTTTCATAGCCCAACTGTATGGTATAACCGTCACCTGTGTTATGAAAGGAACTTGATTTGTTGTTAACATAAGTTATAATCATGAATACCTGACAACATTTACAAGTATTAGCATTATTCGAATAAGATAACTAATGTAATCATGTTAAAAATTTATAATCCAATTGAAAGCTCCTTTGTGTGCGGTTTCCAGTTGAGTAATAAAAAGAGTTTATACTATACTTGTTTGAAATACCATTAGTGGATCCTCTAACTTGATAATTATTTTATCCTTGTTTAATCCTTATATCAATATCACATCTCAAAGCTCTCTTCAACTCCTTTTCTGTTACTATCTATTTCTTTATTTATAGTTTATATAGTTAACCTCCTTATGGTTCGACCCCGGTCTTGCTGGGTTATTTATTACTTCGACACTCCTACACTTGGGAGAAGACATCAATTCTTTGATTGTGTCAAGTTTTTGGCGCCGTTGCCGGGGAGGTAAATTCTTGTATAAATTATAATATTTATTTTATTTCTCTTTTCACTTTTCACTTTTCTTGTATCTAACTTTGTTTCTTTTGTTTTGTTTCCTTTTATTTTGTTTTCTTCTTCCTTTTATTCTCTTCTTACACATGCATGAGTGTTTAGTCACGTACATTAAGTGGTAGATTTTGTACGGTATCCTCATCATTTTCAAAAAATATAGCCGAAGAAGATAACCAGTCGCTTCATAATGAGAATAATAAGAATAACCGAGTTAGAACACTTAGAAACCATATGAATCCTATAAGAACAAGTGCACCCTTATGCATAGTTTTCCCCCCTGATGCATCTCATTTTAATTTTAAGTTAGGCATTATTTAACTTTTACCTTCTTTTCATGGCTTAAATTTAGAAAATCCATACTTGCATTTAAGGGAATTTGAGTAGGTCTGTAACACCTATAATAACTTAAATTGTAGCATAAACACCATCAGATTAAAGCTTTTTCCTTTTTCATTAAAAGATAAAGCTAAAACATGGCTACAAAATTTGAGACCAGGATCCATTCGTGCTTGGAATGAAATGCAACAACAATTTTTAAAGAAGTTTTTTCCATCTCACAGAACAAACTCTTTCAAAAGACAAATCACCACTTTCACTTAAAAACTAGGAGAAACATTTTACCAATGTTGGGATAGGTATCGATACTTGCTTAATACTTGCCCTCATCATGGTTTTAAAATATGGAGATTGGTTTCATATTTTTATGAAGGGTTAACACCTAGAGATAGGCAAATGGTTGAATTGATGTGCAATGGAACTTTTGAAGATAAAGACCCTAATGAAGCAATAAAGTACCTAGACTTGCTAACTGAAAATGCTCAAAATTAGGACACTACAGACATTTATGAGGCACCAAGTAAAACTCAACCTCATACATCTAGTGGAGGAATGTACAATCTTAGGGAAGATCATGACCTTCAAGCCAAGTTTGAATCTTTAACTAGAAAAGTCAAAGCACTAGAATTGAAAAATAATGGTCAATTAAAATCTGTTCAAGACATTGAGTGTCAAATATGTGAAACCAATAAACATTCAAGCAATGACTGTCCAACTTTGCCTTCTTTCAAGGAATGCCTCCATGAACAAGCTCATGCTTTAAACAGTTTCTAAAGACCCAATCTAACCCAAACTCGCAAACATACAACCCTGGTTGGAGAAATCTTCCAAATTTCAGTTGGAAGAGTGGTAACAATAATACACAAACTTTACAGCCATCACACCATAATTTTTAAAATTCTTATGGATATGCACTTCCTTATGCTCCCCCTCCTAGAAGAAATCTTGAGGAAACATTGCATGCATTCATTGAAAAGTAGGAGACAATCAACACTAAAAATGCTCAAACCATAGCAGATCTAAAAGATGCTTTTGAAAAATTCACATCTGCTCTTAATTTTCAAGAGAAAGGTAAGTTTCCATCTCTACCATAGCAAAATCCAAAGGGGCAATACAATACAAATGCAAATAGTTTTGGAAGCCAACATATGGATCAAAGTCAAATCAGCCATGACTCTTCGCAGTGGTAAGGTTATTGAAAAACCCACTCTTGAACCTTGTGAGAAAGATGATGAGTCAATCTTTAAGGGTGAGAAAAGGGTTAAATCTGAACATTGCAAAGAAAAGACGATTCCCCGCCAGCACTTCCATTTCCTCATACCATGACCAAACAAAGGAAAGTCAATCACAATTCTGAAATCTTTGAAACTTTCAAGCAGGTAAGGATCAATATACCTTTGTTGGATGCTATTAAACATGTACCTTCTTATGCTAAATTTTTGAAAGATCTGTGCACTATGAAGAGAAAACTGAATGTGAAAAAGAAAGCCTTTTTAGCTGAACAAGTAAGTGCTATTCTTCAGAACAATAATGCTTTGAAATATAAAGACCCTGGTTGTCCTACAATTTCTTGTTTTATTGGAGAACATAAAATTGAAAGAGCTTTACTTGATCTTGGAGCTAGTGTGAATTTACTTTCATATTTGGTTTTTCAAAGTCTCAATCTAGGTGAGTTAAAACCAACTTCTGTAACTCTCTTACTTGCTAATAGATCTGTAAAAGTATCTAGAGGAATAGTTGAAGATGTGTTAGTACAAGTTGATAAATTCATTTATCCTGTGGATTTTATTGTCTTGGACATACAACCTGTTGAAGCATGTATTTCATTTCCAGTTATTTTAGGACGTCTGTTTCTTACAACTTCTAATGCATTGATTAATTGTAGAAATGGACTGATGAAGCTATCTTTTAGAAACATGACATTGGAGAAGAATATTTTCAATATTTGCAAGCAACCTGGAGATGATAATGATTTACAGGAAGTAGATCTTATTGAAGAATTAGTTTATGATCAATTTAAATCTACTTTGAGTAAAATTGAGTTTGATGAATCTAAAGAATTGCAAATGATTTATTCTTAGGAAGAAATCAAGGATAAGAAAGGCACCGAAAATATTGTCGCAGATCATTTGTTAAAATTGACAGTAGATTCGACATTTGACATCCCACCAATCGATCATTACTTTCCTGACGAATCCTTACTTTCTCTTAGTCCAATACCTTGGTCTGCTAATATTGACAATTTTCTTACTTCGGATATTTGCCAGCTCATTGGAGTACCCAAGATAAAAGAAAGTTCTTAAACAGAGTGAATAATTTTTGTTGGGATGGCCTTTATTTATTCAAATATTGTCCTGATCAGACATTTTGAAGATACATTCCTGACAATGAGGTAAGTAATGTCATTAAACTTTGTCATTTTGAGGCATATGGGGGTCATTTCTCATCAAGAAAGACAACTGCAAAAATCTTACAAAGTGGATTTTACTGGCCCATCATGTTCAAGGACATGCATGCATTCTGCAAAACTTATGAAAATTGTCAAAAAGTTGATACTAGTAAAAAAGTTTTGCTTTATAATTCTTGACTCCATTTATTTCCTGGAAAACTAAGATCAAGATGGAGCAGTCCTTTTATTGTGAAACATGTGTATCTATATGGGGCTTGTGATATCGAGAATCCAAAGAATGATAATGTTTTCAAGGTAAATGGGCATCATTTGAAAGTTTACTTTGATAATTTTTCAGTTGAAAATGACTCTATTGAATTGAGTGATCCTATATATAAAGATTGATTCTTTTTCTCACATTGTTTTTATGTTTCTTTTTTGTGTGACTTTTATTTTGCTAGTCTCTCTCACCCCGGTCAAATGACGGATAACGGTACTCTGTGACTCTTAAGTTAGTTCTTTTAGTTTCCCATAATAACTTATATCTGTATATATATTTGTGCAATTCTTTGTTCTTTCTCCTTTCTTTGCATCTCTTTTCCACTTCTCATCTAAAAAATGGACACACCTCTTGAAAAATTAAAAAAATATTTTCCTGTTTTGCCTCAAAATGCTATTAATAAATCATGGAATTCCTGAAGATATTTGCTGGCTAATCAAAGTAAAGGTCTAATTATCAGGTGACTCCTCCAATTCTTTCATTTCATACATGTCTGGAATAGGTAAAAGCACTTTTGCAAAGAAACGTTGTGCAAAACGACTGAAAATCTGTCACTGATGTGCCAGATGGACTTGTAATGCACAATGTTGTTATTTAGGAATGGTATCTATAAATCATGAAGATAAAATACAATTCATTAAAGATGGCTTGAATAAGGGGTCTTTAGATAATCTTCTATTGACTCTTGAGACGCACCCTAGTAGAGATGTGCATTGTGCAATTTATAATTTATGACCCCATTTTCATAAAGAATATGATCGACTTAGTCTTGGAAATCTAACTAAAAAAGACCTTGTTTACCAGTTTTTAAGAAAACTGGATAGGAAGCCTATACCTGACCTATAAAGGGCATTTAAGCCGTTCTTGGACGTAAAACCAAAGGAAGATGTGAGCCACAATCACAACTACCTGTACATACACAATCACGAGCATCATATTTGTGTTTTGTTATTTTTTATATTTGTTTAAGTGTGTTTCAGGTTTGTCAGTGTTCGCTGTTTCAGGTGATGTCTTTTATACTCTATCTTTCTACTTTAAGACATTGAGGACAATGTCTCGTTTTGGTTGGAGGGAGAGGGTAGTAGCTGTCATAATAAAAAAAACTAATTAACTAATTATTTTTAATAAAACCATTTGACAAAATTGTTATTACTAGGATGGCATAGTAAGGGAGAATTTTATTGACTCTTGAGACGCATCTTAGTAAACATTTTCCAATGGTTATTTGCAATATTCATAACAAGGTATCACATACTTCTTGAAATATTCAGGTTTACAAACTCTCACATTGTTATCACTTGATTCTGCTCATATACTCATTTAACAAGTATTCTTAAACCTTCTTTTTCACACACACACTTTAACAGATGATTGTGGGTTGCACATTGGATTATTACATTATTTATGTTCTTTTGTTAAAGGTAACAACTAAGAGAAATGGATAATATATAATTTGTAAAAAAAACAAACAAATTGATAATATTGATGATAATAAAAACGTAGATAAGTTTGGTTTCGAAGCCTCCCTAACCTAAACAATTAAGCCCGAATGGGTGTTTTAACACCTAGTACCCTAAAGTCAACTAACTTGGGAGCTATTGGCCTAAAGCATGTTACATAGGTTAAGGAGAAAAACTTAAGGGAATCAAACATTGCATTATCTACGTATCAGTATCTGCAACCCGAGTTACTAAGCTTGTAGGGGTGTCTCAACACCTAATGCCGTAAGAGCAACTGGTCTGGGAGTCATTAGCCGAAAGCTCGTTACATGGGTTAAAGATGCATTGTGTTTTAAGTTATATGTATATATATTAAAAAAAAGAGAGAAAAAAAAGAAAATAATAATAATAATAATCCCAACCCAAGGAAGTTAACCTTAAATATTAGAACAAAATATTGTTTTCTTCCAATAAAAACCCCATCATCTATGTTTTCATACATTTAGCACAAAAAAAGAAAGGTTTATTAATATTTTATTTAAGAGGTATTGAGTAGATATATAAATTTAATGAGAGTTTGTTTATCTGAATAAATTAATGGAAGTTAAATGATGAATGCCTTACTTTGTGGAACTTGCAAATTGTTTTTCTAATTAAACGCATTGATTACTAGGGACTAGTAATAAGCTGGTTAGGGGGTGTGATTAATACTTAAAAGTGTATTTTTATCAAGCTTTTATATTATCATTTTGAACTTAAAGTATTAATAACTCCTTAACAAAAACATATTTTATAATAACAAGTCTGATATTATAAGTTACCTTTAATTTATGGTAAATGTTCATATTAAATGCAGGCCTATCACATAAATCAACGGATTGATTGATGAGTTTAACTACTGAAATTGAGTAGACAAAGAGAGGGTTAAGCTTAGAAAAGAGATGTTGGTTCAGTCCAAACTGAAACACTGTTCAGTCATTGGGTCATATGTGGAGCTATAGATCTTGAATTTCAATTTGGTTTATATGGCTAGAAAGCTAAGACATAGGCCTAAAATATTCATGGGGAGTCCAAGACTCAATTCTACTATTTGGAAGTCCAAATCTTAGCAATAACGAAGAAGACAGAATCTGTCCTGCAGCCCAAACACTGTTCAGTGTTTAGCCTATATCTCGAGTTCTAGAAGTCCAAATGCACCGATTCTTTTTTTGTTGGAAAACTAAGACAATTTCCTGCACAATCTATTCAAATTCTGATGTTAGAATGACGTTTTGTTCAGACAAAAAGATAAGGATCGTCACCAAGTCAAGATGTAGCCACCCATTCAACAATTAGTCATTAAATCAATAATTCCAAATTTTGGCCTATAAAAGGAGGCATTTACCATGTATGTAGACATCTTGGTTTTCATATCAAGATCATGTTCTTGCCCTCTCTTTATATTTTTATAATGCTTAAGTTTTATTTATATTAATCTCTTGTTTATGCTTTTCATTTTCTTTCCTTTACTTAGTTAACTTATATTTTATTTATGTTCTTATCTTGTTTATTTATGTTTCTCTTTTTTTATTATGTTTAGCTAAGTTTATTATGTCAAGGTGAAAAGGTTACATTAATGGTGTAAGAATAAGTATAGTATAAACTTAACATGGACTTTAATGTTTGATACTAACATGTTTTGTATTTGTTATCTTGTTCACTTTTTATACTTTGCTTGTTAAATGATTAATCTAGATTTATGTTGTATAACCCTTGGTACAACAAATACTTAACACTTTCATAGCCCAACCGTATGGTATAACCGACACCTGTGCTATGAAAGGAACTTGATTTGTTGTTAACATAAGTTATAATCATGAATACCTGACAACATTTACAAGTATTAGCATTATTCGAATAAGATAACTAATGAAATCTTGTTAACATTTTATAATCCGATTAGAACCTTCTTTATGTGCGGTTTCCAGTTGAGTAATAAAAAAAATTTATACTATAATTGTTTGAAATACCATTAGTAGATCCTCTAAACTTGACAATTATTTTATCCTTGTTTAATCCTTATATCAATATCACATCTCAAAGCTCTCTTCAACTCCTTTTCTATTACTATCTATTTCTTTATTTGTAGTTTATACAGTTAACCTCCCTGTGGTTCGACCCCTGTCTTGCCGATTTATTTATTACTTCGACACTCCTACACTTGGAAAAGACATCAACTCTTTGGTCGTGTCATGCATGATGATGGGTTCAGTCCAATCTTTTTGATGATTCATTCAGTCAAATCAGGTCAGCCCATGTATGGGTTTGATTTGGGCAGCAAGTAGGTTTGTTAGGAGCTTGTATCAGGTCTAATTTGAGTTATATTAATGAGTATAGGTTGGTACCACATGGGGTCCAAAGTTGGCTTGGACTAATTAAAATATTGAAATATTTTTCTTACAAGGATTAACAAAATATTCTCCAAAAATTGAAAGGGAAATTGTTCATTGTTGTCCCTATTATTTAGAAGAATATTTAGCAACAAAGAAAGAAGTTTCCTAGTCGTGTAAGAAAACCATAGATGGTTGTCATATCTGAATCCTAGACTTGGAAGGATTATTTAATACTAAAGATTTGATTATGCTAATCAATGAAGGAAAATAATGGATGATTATAAGGGGAATTAATTTCTAAGAATGTTTTTTATGTTTTGAAGGGAAATCCTAGTCCTATAAGGAAAGAAAACTTCAGCAATTAAATTCCTATTCAGATCAGATTTCTTATCATTTAAAGGACTTTAAAATTTGGTTAAGCAATCTTAGAGTATCTAAGGAGGTGGATCTCGATCAAGAGTTATTTAAGCTAGGGAATTAAGATATTTTATCTTGTTTTCTTTCTATTATATGTGGCATCAACAAGCTATTGTCTAGACATGTTGTTTTTAATATTATTTCTATGTTTGAGTTTAATTAATACTTTGGTTTTCAGCTATGATCTAAGGCTTGTTTAAATCAAGGTTTGATTTTACTAATAAAGGTTTTAGGTCAGTTTTTGTAAGTGGGTCAATTTAGTCTATGAGGGTAAATCCATTAAGGTTAATTTCTCAAAACTATTTAAACACATATAAAGCCTAAATTTTGAAGAAAAAAAACCTTTGATGAATAATACTTCTGAACTTTTCAATTTTAACGTGTGAAAGAGATTTTTGAACGAACCAAATCTGACTTATCAAAAATTAACTGGTTTCGAGGCATCATTCGACTTCATTCCAATAGTGTCGGTGTCTTGCTATAGGTTTCTATTGTGTCACACTCTTATTAAAATTATTTTGACTTTCTAGGATCAAATCTTAATTTTGATTATGGATTACATGACCATGTAATCACGAGGTTTGCATCAAGATTGTAGGTGGAGGGTTAGCTGTGGGGGAGTTAAATATGAAGAAAAGTTTTGCAAAAAGAGCTTTAGAACAAAAGACAATTACTTATTTATACTATGTCAAGTGTGAGCAGCAATATCTTGAAAACTGTTCTGCTTCATTAGAGCGATACTACATTTATAGACAGAATGTGTATAGATGGCGAGATTGTCTTTATTTTGGTCGGGGATGCTATTATTATTATGGCCAGGGACATTTCAAGAAAGACTGTCCTATGAGAGCTGAGTATGTGCAAGGACAAAGGCAACAGACATAAAGCTACCAACAATTAGTCACTGTAGATAGACATATCAGGCCATTGCACTTGAGGACTAGTGGGAATCATAGCCGATCTCAAGGTCAGGGGGAGAGGACTTAGAGCAGGGTGTTTCACATAACCCATGAGGATTGTAAAAAGCCGGTTATATTCTAACTCAACCAAAATAATAATAATAATAATAATAATAATAATAGATAGATAGATAGATAGATAGATAGATAAGTAAACAAGCATTCAGAAGGGTAAAATTAAACAAAAAAAAAAGTTATAAGACATTAATTTATTGAGAAAGAAAAAATAGGGATAAATTTGGAAAATGCTAAACAAAAAGGATCAATGTGCAAATTTAAAAGATGAGACTATATAAATGCCCATCTTTTCTTCTTTTGGCTGATTGCTAGAAGCTATAGGAAATGGAGAGGATTTGTGTGATTTTCTTGTTGTTTTCTTGCTAATTATATAAAAACAAAAGGAGGAGAAGTTTAATTAGAGTGATTAGAACTTAGATAAAGAATTAAGAAGGGTGATTTAGTGCTTGGAAGCTGTTTTGAAGAAAAAAAAAATCTAAAGTTAGGGTTTACAAAGGGAGAAGAAGGAAACTTGAATTTTTCTTGCATCCATTCCTTAAATCTGTATCCAAGTAAGTTGAAGAACATGTTTAAAATAATTAATTGTTATAATTTTGTGTTTTGATGAAGAAATTAAATTGCTATAATTATGTGAATTTGGGGATTTATGGTGTTAATTATTGAAATGATGCAATTTATTATTGAACTATATTAGGAAGCATAAATTATTAATGGGTAAGTGTTTAATTTAGAAATGGAAGAAACAAACCCCCTCTTTTTAGTTATTGGTCTCGACAAAAGGAGAAGATTTGGGAGATTGAAGAATTTAATGCAATTGTTTAGGAGTTGTGGGAATTTGTGGCTTATTAATGTTAATAAATGGAATGGTAAAGGATTTTATAAAAAAAATAAAAAAGAGAAAAATTTCACCTTTTTTCCTTGAAGGGATTTCGACCATGACATATAAAAAGGAGAAAAAGGATTTCGACTTGGATTTTGTTAATGTAAAAGAGTGATTTAGACTAATCGGATGGATTGTTGGAGAATTAGGAAGTTAATTTTGATGAAGGGTTAAAAAGGAGAATTTTATTCTTCTTAACTTAAAATGAAATGAGATTTTTATCATTTGGTTATGAATAAAAAATTCTATGTTGATTTTTATATTGATGCAGAAGAGGTTGCAAGACCTAATCATTAACAGGGGACCACTTCACGCCCACAAACACCACGTAGGTGTTTAATACCCTATAATAAATTAATTGTTTAATTTAGTATTTTATAAGAAACTTTATTTGATTGTAATTTTAGTGTAGAAATTGTGAAATAAAATGAATGGAAATAATACCCTATTAAAGAAATGAGCGCGCAGAAAGATTATTTACTGGTTAATGAAAATAATGTCCTGTCAAATGGGCGTGGTGAAAGATTATTTCTTGGTTAATAGAAATAATGCCCTGTTAAATGGGCGCGTTGAAAGATTATTTTCCGGTTAATGGAAATATTGCCCTGTTGAAATGAGCACATTGGTTGATCTATTTTCTTTTCTTTCTTACCAGAACTTCAGATATAATGTACTAATTAATGGACAACTTAGAAAGTTATATCCTGGTTAATGAAGAAGATATCTAGTTAAGGATTGGCAAAAAATGAAATTTAAATGAAATTAATGTATTGATGATAAGTACTTCATTTAATGAGCTAGTGCGTATATTATTGTGTATGCTTCAAATAGTCCTTATTTAAATTGTATATTATTAATAAGTGTAAATTTTCTAGTTTTTACCGAATATTCATATGTTATATAAATATGTTGTTAGGTATCTTACATCCTTGAGCTGGAAAGTAGATGCATAGATGAAAATCCTTATTTCAGTTAATTTTTGTATTGAAAGTATTGATATTATGTTATTATATCGCTTGTATGTAAAGAAATTTTAAAATGTTTAAATTATCCTTTTGTTTGGTATGTAATTAAAGACAACACCCTTACTTTAACTATAATATAGTTTTGTTGTATTTATATTTGAATGTGTTTGTGTCCTAAGAAATTAATGCTTATTGTGAATAAATTAGTTTTAAATATTGTATATGAAATCATACAATGTCAATTATTCAAAAAAAAAAAACTACAGGGAATATGGAAATTGATGTGTTTAGTAGAGTTGTGATGCTTAATTATATTGAGATGAGTTTGTGGTTATTATTTACAAGTTTTGATTTTTGAGTCAATAATTTGGTATTGAAAATATAAAGGAGACTTTGCTGAAATTTTTAGAAAATATTTACTTGAAGAGAGACCAATCAACTCTTTTAAATATATATTTATTTAGGCCTTGACAAGGATGTACGGATTGCAACATATGTAGTAGCAGATACTTTGTTATTAGAAAACCAGTCTATGTATGCTTTAATAGATTTTGGTGCTACACATTTTTTTGTAGTAAGGAAAATTGAGAATAAACTTAAACGAAAATCACTTAAGTTAGAAAAGAGATTTCTAATTAGTACACATTTGGGGGATGTGGTAACTATTGAACATATATATAAGGTAGTTAAAATCACTATTGGGGGATATGATACAAAAGTAGATGTGATGCCATTATAATTACAGATTTTGACATAATTTTAATGACAGATTGGTTGAGCAATTATAGAGCTCAAATTGATTGTTTTACAAAAATGATGACTCTACGTGGATTAGATGGGAAATAAGTGACTTTTAAGGGGGAGAGGAATGTCATACTGAAGCTCAAATTGATTGTTTTACAAAAATGATGACTCTACGTAGATGGGAAATAAGTGACTTTTAAGGGGGAGAGGAATGTAAGCTTATAAAAAGGGGTGTATGGCCTATCTAGCTTAAGTAATAAATTCTGGAAAGGATGAGGTAAGGATAGAAAACCTTCCCATTGTAAGAGAGTTTCCGGATATGTTTTTGAAGAAATTACCAGGGCTACCCCCATAAAGAGAAGTAGAAGTCTCAATTGATGTATTGACTGGTATCTCTCCAGTAACTCAAGCACCATATAGGATGACACTAGCAGAACTAGTTAAGTTGAAGGTTTAGTTACAAGAATTACTACAAAAAGTGTTCATACGCCCGAGTAATTGACCTTAGGAGCTCTAGTTCTATTTGTGAAAAAGAATGAGGGAACAAAACCTTTAGGCTCTGTATAGACTATAGACAATTGAATAGAGTGACGATGAAAATTAAGTATCCGCTACCATGGATAGATGACTTGTTTGATAAGTTTAAAGGGGTCAAGATGTTTTTAAAAATAGATATAAGATTACAGTACTATCAGTTAAGGATTAAGGAGTATGATATACCAAAAACTACCTTCAAGACTTGTTATGGTCACTATAAGTTCTTGGTAATGCATTTTGGATTGACAAATGCACCTGTGGTGTTTATGGATTTGATGAATCGGGCCTTACTTAGATAAGTTTGTAGTGATGTTTATATACGATTTTTTAGTTTATTCTAGCTCCTATTTGAAGTATGAACAACACTTGAGATAGGTGTTGCAGACCCTAAGAGATCACTAGTTGCATGTCAAATTAAGTAAATGTGAATTTTAGTTAAGGAGGTGGTTTTTTTATTGCATGTTATATTTGCAGATGAGATATTTAGTTAAGGAAATCCATAGTTTTCTAGGGTTGGCGTGGTATTATAGAACATTTATAAAAGGGTTTTTTTTTTACTATAACTACTTCATTAACTCGACTGATTATGAAGTAAACCAGATAGGAATAGATGAAAAAGTGCAAAGAAAGCTTCTAAAAGTTAAAGAAAAGGTTAACTACCACCCTTGTGCTGACACTTCCCTCAAGAACTAAAGGGTTTGTGATGTATAGTGATGCATCTAGAAAGGGGCTTGGTTGTGTTCTAATGCAACATGGTAAAGTCATCGCCTATGCATCCAAACAATTGAAACCTCATGAAGTCAATTATCATATCAATGGTTTAGAGCTAGCAGTTGTGGTGTTTGCATTAAGGGTATGAAGACATTACTTGTATAGGTCCCATGTTCAAATCTTTACAGACCATAAAAGTTTGAGATATTTAATGACACAGAAGAAGTTGAATATGCGACAGAGAAGGTAGATAAAGTTAATTAATGATTTTGATTGTGTAATAGATTATCTCTCAGGAAAGGTGAATGTGGTCACGGATGCCCTCTGTTGTAAGAATAAGGTAGTAATGGAGATGATAGAGGAGGAGGATAAAAGGGAATTGATAGAGTTGAAAAATATTGATGCTAATGTTGAAATTGGGTCTGAGGTTCATTGCTAGCTCAATTAAGAGTACGATCTGTGTTACAAGATAGAGTTTTAGAAGTTCAATGAAGAGACACTAAAGTGAACAAAGTGAGATAAAGTAAAATTAGGGGTTGAGAAACCTTTTCGAGTCTTAGATGATAAGGTGGTAGAGATAGATAGACGAATGTATATGCCTGACAATAAAGCTTTGAAAAAGGAGGTACTAAGAGAAGCCCATGAATTGAGGTTTGTGGTACATCCAAGAAGTACTAAGATGCATAAGGATTTAAATGAATTCTATTGGTGGCCAAACATGAAGAAAACAATTACTAAATTTATAGCGAAATGTGGAGTTTGCCAACAAATAAAGGTGTAGCATTAAAAACCATATGAACCTTTCCAACAACTATTGATACTAAAATGGAAAAGGGAAGACATCATTATGGATTTCGTATCGGGTTTACCAATAAGGAGAAAATGTAGCAATGCAATTTGGATTATAATAGATTGGTTGACAAAGTCGACACTTTTCTTACCTACGAAAATGACAAATTCAGTAAATAAGTTGGTCAAATTATATGTGGATGAAATGGTGAGACTACATAGGGTACCAATATCAATTGTTTTTTATAGGGACCTTAGATCACTTCACGACTATGGCTAAGTATTCAACATGCTTTAAAGATAAAAGTAAATTTTAACACAGTGTTTCATCCACAATTTAATGGGTAATTAGATAATACAATTCAGAGTTTATAAGACTTATTGAGAGCCTATATACTGGAATTTGTGGGAAATTAGGAGGAACATCTGTCATTAATCAAATTCACCTACAATAATAGTTACCAGTCAACCATAAAGATGGCTCCCTATGAAACTTTGTATGGTAGAAAATTTTGCACCCTTATTTGCTTGTAAAAAATTAGGGACATGAAAATTATGGGACCAGAATTAGTACATATCACTTCAGAAAAGGTGAAATTTATAAGAGATGAGATGAAGGCTACCTAGGACCATAGTTGTCTAACCCGACCCGGGGGTAGACCTAGTCAAGAAGTCGGGTCCCGTGTTACACGGGTTGACCCGAGTCAACTCGAATTAACCCGAAAATTAAAAAAATTTGAAGTTTTAATATTTTATATGAAAAAATTAAGAAACAATCCATGTGAATATAGACTATATATGTTATAAATAATGAAGTTTAAAAGATTATTTCAAAATGTTTTTTTTATCTCATATTGAAACGATATTGTGTTATCTTTTTAAGTTGAAGTATTAAACCAAAAAGGTTTTTTATTCCATATTGAAAAAACATAATTTTTTTTCTTGTGAACATAATGTATATATACTAAAGGTCTTCAAATTCCACATTAAAAAAATAACTTTTTTTCTTGTGAACATAGTATATATACTAAAGAGCTTCAAATCCCACATTGAAAAATAATAAAACATTCTTCTAGTATTTTTATAGTGAATTTTGAAAATGGTTAACAACAACCAACTAAAAAAAATATAAAAGTAGGGGTCTCTAGTTAGGAGAAAAAACACATTAAAAAAAACTCTACCGGGTTTTGCTAGGTCGCCCAGGTCATGAGTTGACCTGGCTAGTCAATCGAATTTGATTGTTTTTTTGCCCTTGCTGGTCTTTCACCTTACCTGGACTGATCCAGCCACCGGGTTGATCGGGTCCCGGGTCGACCTGCTGGGCCGGTTCGGGTTTAATAGCTATGCCTAGAATCAATATAAAAGTTAAGCAGGTGTCAGAATAAAAGCCACTTGAATTTAATGTTGGATATGATGCACTTGAAGGTTGCTTTTTGGAAGCATATGCTACGATTTGTTCTGAAAGGAAAACTAACGCTAAGGTATATTGGACCCTTTAAAGTGGTGAAGAGAATTGGACTTGTGGCATATAAATTAGCCTTACCTCCATATTTAGCTAAGATACATGATGTATTTCATGTTTTGTTGTTACGGAAGGCAAATGTAGACCTCTCTAGAGTATTACTGCAAATTTCATGGGAAGTTAAAGAAGACTTGACTATAGAGGTTAAACCAATAAGAATTTGGAATCAAAGTGGGAAAAAATTAAGAAATAAAAGGATTCCTATGGTGAAAGTATTATGAAAGAGTTCTCAAGTCGAAGAAAAAACTTGGGAAAGAGCGTTAGATATGAAAAGAAAATACCTAGAATTATTCGAGAACCCAGGTATGAAAATTTAAAATTTTGAGGATGGAATTTTCTTAAAAGATGGAAGAATATAAACTCACGACAAAAAAAAAGGTCAAATTAAGATTTAGAAAAATTAAACTTTTATGTAAAAAGTAAAATTGGAAGGGAAAAAAACATAAAAGTGAAAATTCATATTATACTCAAGGGGGTAAAAATGTAAATTACCTTAGAAAAGAGTATAAAAAGGGGGGATTTTCTTCTCTTCAAGTCGACAATTGCAAATAAAATGAGAAGATAGGAAAATTTTAATTTTTCTCACCAAAAGTCTTAGAGAAACCAAGAGAAAATCAAGGGATTTAAGGAGGAATTGAGAAAAACACATGCATACACCTCTAAACACTTAATCAAGAAGGAAATAGAAGCAAAATAATTAAGGAAAAGGGCTACATAGTACACTAGGAAGGAAGAAAAAAAAAGGATTTAGAAATTTTTTAATTGGTTAAGATTCGAAGACTTGAATAACATCTGGTAAGGGGTTTTAGACTTCCTCTAACAATTTCATGTAATTCAAATAAATTTTGAGATTAAAATCATGAATTTTAGATTGGGGTTTATAATTTTTTTTGGAAAAATGCAACTTGACTCTGAATTAATCAAACTTAGTTAGATTAGATTGTGTTAGGTGTTAAATTTAATGGAATTAATGAAGAAAAACATAGGATCTTTAAGAACCCAAGTGGCTGGCCAAAAAGAAAAGTTATGCTCATGATGTATGGGTGAAATTGTTGTGAACTAGTGTATTTCATGTGGGAAAATGATTTCTAAAAAATTGAATTATAATTTGAAATTTTTATTGAAATATTGTAGCATAGTTGAAAATTTTGTTATAAATTGACTTTAGATTCTTGAATAAAATGTTAATGAACATGAAGGGTTTTAGAGGATTAGAATTAGTGGTGTGTGTGTGTGTGTCTATATATATATATATATATAATGCTTGTCATAAAAGATAAAAAGCATGTAGAATAATTAAAAAAATAAAATTTTAACATTCCCATAAAAATATTTAATTTATTGGGCATTTAATTCAAAACCTTAAAAGAAAAAAATAAAATAAAAAACTCTAAAAGAGACATAGTGTGTGAGCTAAAGAGATTCGGCTAGAATACTTGGCCTAACAAAAAAAAAAGAGTTGGGGCAAGTTGGCTGATTAGTACTTAAAATTGCATTTTTATCAAGGTTTTATATCATCATTTTGCACTTGAAGTATCAATAATTCCTTAACTAGAACATGTTTTATAATAATAGATCTAATAATATAAGATAGCTTTAATTTATGGTAAATGTTCATTTTAAATGCAGGCATATCTCACAATTCAAAGGATTGATTGATGTGATTAACTA
>Ga0325411_1001420_pt1 | contig 26735 bp, 18 predicted proteins | sample PopdelMetagenome_13_FD_206181 | JGI IMG/M metagenome (GOLD analysis project Ga0325411, IMG submission 206181) | Populus deltoides microbial communities from Bellville, Georgia, United States - Xylem-PdIQD-R4 | ecosystem: Host-associated > Plants > Phyllosphere > Stem > Wood/Secondary xylem... | reverse complement strand
TTTTTTTATTTTATATTTAAATTAATGTCCCTTCTCTCTAATTTTTTATATTGTTTATTTATCAATTTTTTAAATAGAGATTTTTCATGTATTTAATGTTTTGAAAAGGTTATTCTAATTCATCTATCATATTTTTAATGTTTTACATAAATAAAATTTATTATCAATACTTATATATCTTTTACTTTTATGAGATCGATTATCTTTTTATTTTAGAATTATATTTTCATTAACAACTCTTTCTCATTTTATTGGTTCATACATATTAAGATTTATTTTATTTTGTGTAAATAACATCTTTAGATTTATCAGATAAGAGAATTATGATATAGTAAAATACACTTACAACATTGCTTTATTTTTTTACCATGTTAAAAATTAACTTTAGTTTTTACATATTTTTATTAACTTATATGATTCTCATTTTATTTTATTATATATAAGCATAAACATTTCAACTTACATTTATAATTTTTTACTTTATGTCAAAAAATAAGTTAACAATACCTATATATTTATTATTTTATATTAGAAAAAAATATTATCTAAACTACGGTGAAATATGGGTAAAATAACTAATATTTTTCTATGGATACTGGCCAGGGACCACGTCCACGACCGTAATGACCCATGAGCATTTTTCAGTGCTTCCATCTCAAGCAAACACCGTAAAATTATTAGCTCAATGGAAGCTTTGTCACCCTTAATCCAAATAAATAAAAAAAATTCGTTCAGCCATGTGAGGGATGCTTAGAAGTTCAAAAAATCACAATCAATCGGTATTCCCCACTTACCTAGTCCAACCGTATATATATCAATTAATTTTATAAATTTTAAAATTAATGAATATATAAATTTTCAATAACTTTGAGATTTGTAAAACTCGAACTGATAATTTTTAAAAAACAAATTTAAAATATGATAATTTCTATAAAACAAATTTAAAATCTGATAACCAGTGAAGTTACGCCTCTTAATCTATCAATATTTTATAACAAAAAAGAAAGATAATTAAAAGATACTTGCTTCATTAATTTATTAACAATTGCATGTAAATTTAATGCTGATAGATAAATGCATATATTCCTGATAAGAATGTATTCATTTCCATTGCGTTGCGAAATGTCCATGGGATGGATCTTCGCTTCCAATAATATTGTCGCCGCCACTAAAGTTAGGTTCGAAAAATGTCATGGCGGCCATGGGAACCTCTGTGAAGAGAACATGCATTTTGTACGTAGCAGCAATTACTGATGATGGGGAGTAGCCCTCTGTGTTATGAATGTGTCCCTAAACAGGAGACATTCATCTCCCAAATGCTTTCATTTTTTCCCTGCTCCCCGAAATTGGATGTGTGACATGAGAAATTATTTAAAATTCCAAATTTTATTCTCTTTTTTCACGTAAAAGGTGAGATTTACGATTATTTTTTTTTATCCTATTTATGTGGAAGGAATATAACTTGTAATTAATATATTAATTTTATTGCGGATATCTTATCTAGATCGATATATGAAAACAAAGCACCAGAGGCTTGCATCTACGTACCAAGTGACAAATTAATTAAAAACCTTAATTAATTACAAGTAGCAATTTAAAAATATTCCAAGTGTCATCCAAATTATTCCATCAAAGTCTCAAAACAAATTAAATCACACTTGAGAAATATCTACTAAGAATCTTTGCTACTAAATTTCTATCTTGATCTTAATATATACATACAAGCAGGATATTAATTAATATATAATATTCAACCACATATTTCTCTAAAAAATATTCAGTTAAGCCACTTGATATATATCCTTATCATGCTAATTAGAAGGTTATATTAAAAAAAATACACTTGGGGATTAGTCTGCAAGGTGGTGAGCTCCTGATAAGTATAAACCGTTGGTCGGTCTGTATGATTCTTAAGTTCTAGATATTTTAATATTTCTCTATTTAGTTCACCCACAAATAAAAGATATTAATTATATATATAATATTGAGCTTTGAAGATTTTCTTCTCTCTAAAGATTCGGGTGTTGACAAGCATGATATATTGGTAGGGTTTTTTTGAGTTGATAATATTAATTCTTAATGTTATTATAAATCAAATTAAATGTGTAAGTATTATTTTTTTGTATAAATTATTATTATACAAATAGGATCTCACATTTTAATCTCCCACTCTTTTTACTCATTCAATGGGACTCTTTCTTTCTCAATTCTTTCACTTTCTTCCGTGTTTTTTCCCCTCATATTTTCAATTTGGGATATTAATTCTCTAATTCTAAAACCGCTCTCTTTTTTAATTGATCTCGATTTTCTTTTGTCTTTCATTCTAATTTCTAATTGTACACAAATAATTTTTGTAGGTATTATGCCACATATATCTCTTGTATCTTGCACTATCATATTTGTTTTTTAATATTTTATGTATCTTTTCTTTGACTTACTTATAACAATACATATCCTCTTTTTATTTATTGCTTATTTTTAGTGGATGATTTCACACCTTATATAAATAATTCATGCTTTAGAGTTTTGCAAAAAAAAAAAAAGAGTTTAGGGGATTTTTAAAAAAGAATCAAAACAATGTTGTTTTCATAATTTTTTATTAAGGAGTAAATGAATTGATAGTTGAGTTTTGACTAGATTGATGGAGTCAACTTGGGTTTTTAACCAGATCAACCAAGTTTTTTTTTTTTTCAACTCAAACCAATTCAAGTTTTGAAATAGTCAAATCATTAGCTGACCCTCAAGCTAGTTCGGGGGTTAAAACAATGATGGTAGTAATTGAGATGTGAGTAAGGGTGGGATGGAAGTGGAGTTGGTGATAACGATGATAGTAGAGTAGTTGCAATGTTGAAGGTGATGGTAATTATGGAGTGATGAGGAGTTGGTGATAGTAGTAATGAAATTGGTGGTGTGACAAGGACTATTGAAATAATTGAATAATATTTTGAATGGGTTACTAATAGTGTAATATTTTTTAACATTATATTTTTCCATGATTTAATAAATTTTTTGATGCTAAAATACTATTGATTAATTTTGAGAAATAGCTTTCTATTTAATAATTGTACATTTGATGAATATGTGATATAAGAATTATATTATGAAAATTGGTCTTCTCTTTACCCTACAATTGTACATTTTATTGTTTGACTTGATAATTGATGATTTGAATAAAAATACCATTTTCTTTCATCAATGTACATTTAGGGTTTATTATCTCAAAAAGGTGTTGTGGATCAAGGTACATTTTCTTTATATAATTATCTGAAAATGAAAATAAATGAAGTTTTAAGATAATGTATATTATATTTTATATTGGATTGTTCGTATTTATAATTAGAAAATTATTTACATGTAAAATATTTTATATCGATAAATTTTTTTCACATTTTACGGAAAATAAACATATTAAAATCATAAAAATATTTCTTATAAAATATTTTACATGAAAAAACTAGATAGAAAATATAAGTTTATATAAGAAATTTGACTTCATATATTGTCCAATCTCAATAAAAGTATAGTTTTTAGCCCTTTTTAAGGACAAATAGAAACATACTATTATTAACTCCATAACACTTTTAAGAGCCCTAAGGTATTTACGTTTTAGATCCTATTATGAGTATTTTTTTTAGTTCATATGTTTATTTTTTACTTCATATTTTATAAACAATAATAATTAAATAATATATTTTTTAATAAAAATAAATTTAAAAACAAAACTTTAAAAATCTTATCATTTTTTAAAAATTCTTATTAACACGGCATCATTGGTGTCGTTTAATTTTTGTATAACATTTATTTTTAATTGTCGCTCTTATGAGAAATATGATTGATATCGTGTATGGATCATAATTAACTTCTGTTGCTGTCTAATAATTCAAGTTAAAATGAGGGTATATTGTTTGACGATCACTTTTTTTTTCCCCCGGAGATAAAGATGGAAAGGTATATTGTTTGACTTGATCACTTCACTATATTAACGGTCAGATACTATTATGAAACATTGTACCGTCATGCCGTGTGAGTGAGCACAGGTGGGGTCATGGAACCTCTTGAAACTTTTTTCTAATTTTTCTAAGTGTTTTTAGACATTACTCAAAAAATACAAAAATTATAATTCAAAAAATATTTAAAGAAACCACATAGTTTAATAGAGTAACAGATGACATCTATTATTCTTGAGTCGTATGTGTCACTGGCGACTATTTCAAATGTAAAATAATTTGAAATTAATTACAATAAATAGAAATGAAAGATGATAAACAAGAGAAGAAAGAAAGAAATAAACCCAATGGACACACTGAAATCTAGTGATGACATTATCAATGCCGTCGTAAAGATTTCGATGAGATGAATCTAATAATACCATAAAAGGTCATCGATAGTGACTAAGTGAATCACACGAGCCGTTCAAAGCCAAGTGAGTCCCCCCCACCTTTAGGTGGCTCGTGTGGCCCAATATGGTTACCTTTCATGGTTTTCTTTGGTGTCGTTTGATTTGTCTTGTCGAGATCTTTTATATGGTACTGATGGTGTTGTCATTGGAGCTTCAGTGTGTCTATGAGATATCTTTCTTTCTTTCCTGCCTTTCTCTCTCTCTCTCTCTCTCTCATATCATTTAAAAAATTACAACTATGAGAGAGGAGAAAGAAAAAAAAGACCCCAGAGGCATACCAAAACTCCAATGATGACATCATCAATATCATTGAAAAAACTTTGATAAGATGAATCCAACGACATAAAAAAAGGCCTTCAAAAGTGATCGGAGTAGGCCATAAGAACTGTTCAAAGATAAGTGAGCCACTAACACCTTTGGACGACTTGTGGGGCTTACTTTGATCACCATTAGTGACCTTTCTTAGTGTCATTAGATTCATCTCGATGAGATCTTTCCGATGATATTAATGGTGTCTTTATTAGAGTTTCGATATGCTTTCAGGGTATATTTCTTTCTTTCTTTCTTTATTGTAATTTGAGTCAGGCCGTTTTACAATTTGATTGAGTCACTAGTGACATATGCGACTTACAAGTCATAAATGTCATTTGCAACTTTCTAAATTATGCTATATTTCTAAATATTTTATAGACTGTGTTATTTTTTCTATTGTTTTAATGTACTAATTCCAAAAAACCTCAATTTTCTATTATATTTATAATTTTTTGACCCACCATTAAAGTATAGTTTTGTGAAATGGCTTTCTCATATGCATTATAAACTTCTTTCATATAATGTTGAAATACATATAATAATACCATTTAAAAAAAAACAAAGAGAGAAGAACATCAGACAACAAGTTGTCTTGTCAAAATTATTGTCTAGTCTGCTAGACTAGATACTAAGCAAGTTGTTTGGTCTTATTAAACCTAATTGAATAGCTAGGTTTAGTGGGCTTTAACCCAAAAGACAAACCAGATTAAAATTTTTTTGGTTAGGTTTGATGGGCCTTGACCCATACACCAGACCAGGAAACAAAACTATCTAATCAAGTTTGCCGAGCCTTGGCCCATACACCCCTTATTATTAAGGCATGCTATCTTTTCAGTACAACATTGCTCAATTACCCATGAGCAACTACTTGTCTCGTCAATAAATGCCTATTTTAATCACTAATGATCATGATGACTACCCATCCATATGACACTTAGATAACTTTACTTGAGTGACATATGTAATTGTTATCAATGATTACTCCACATAGTATGTCTACAAATCCACGTTTTATTTGGTAATTTAATGTGATCAAGGCACATAAATACCTCAGGTTTCCAAGCAATAAACAAATGGGGGATAGAACACATAACCATACATAATATTCATACATTTACTCTCATACATTTTTGTTTTATTTGTTAAATATTTTTTCTCTTACAGTTTATTAACTTAAGCATCAGAAAGTTTCCTATCCTAATATGTGACGTGTTATGTAAGAGTTTAGGAACCAGCCTAGCCCAACTTAATAAAAATTTCTCTAAAGCTCATTACATTAGTTGTGGAAAGGCCCAACTTAATTTGAAAGTTTTTTTTGACTTCATTAGTGGCACCGTCTATTGAAACTGAATAAAAGCTAGTTCACTCTCATTTTATACATCTCTAAAAGTTCTTTTCATGGCTTATGATTTAAAAATACCAGGACATAGGAGAATAATGAACCTCTTCACAATAGGGACACCAGCTCTTCCAAATCTTTAACAAATCAACCATCAAATAAAAGTGCTCACTAAAGTTGTTCTAACCACATAATAACATCTTTAAACTTTATCATTCCTTCAATATGTGACACATTAACTAGCTTCTGTACATATATCCCTAAGCACATGTAAACAACCCCAATTTATTAAAGGAATATGACAAAACATCGAACAAAAAAGCAGGTGTGAGAAGACTTGTGCTCTAACCGTTTGAAGTAGTCTCTTCCACCACGAAGAATGCTTTTAAACTAGATGTGCTAGAAGTGAAAGAGGCTCAACAAGTCTTAGCCATAAATGTGGCTACCTTATGAATCTCAGTTATGATCTCCTCATAAAAAGGACCCCAACAAGAGATGAAGTCGATAATAATACAAGCTTTTAAGAATGAATATCGCCCTAAACAAATTAGGATATTCTCCACTATACCATCGAATGTTGCACACCTATCACTTCTAAGATTGTGTGTCCATAAAGGAAACTTAGACAACTATAATGGACTTATAAACTCTAGGAAACATATACATAATGTGCAAAATATCTTGGAGCTTGTAACAAAAAAAAATCAATGTTATGTGTAAAGTCTTTCTTACAATACAATACATATATGTTTGGGTATGGTACCATAATCTAGAGCCAATCTCCATCATTGGCTTTTGTGATCACCATATCAGACTCATCTCCCACTTTAATATAAGCATACCGACTAAAAAAAATAGAGCTAAGATATTTTTCATCACATAATGAGAAGATGAAAGTACCAAGACATATCTTTAAATGTTTAACAAGGTAATTCTTAATGTGGAAAGTCAACTCGAAGCCCTTTTCATTGAAGCTCTAATTAGTGGAGTCTAAAACCATTCTATATGGAAACAACTATACATTATTCCTGATCAAACTCTCTTTAAAATAAAACAGACAGTTGAAAACCATATTCAAGCAGAAGAATCGAATGTGATTAGGCAAAGATATTCTCAGTTCTAACAATATAAAACAAAATCTCTTAAGTATCATTGGTCTTTTAGCAATAATAGGGCATATAAAAGGAACCTAAAGAGATTCATTTGTGATCGACTAGCATTCTTTAAACTCATTAGCACATATCTGATCACCACACACATTAAGGTATTGAATACCATTAAATAAAAAAACATACATAATATCCCATCCTATGAAGAATGATTCAAACATGAAAAACCTTAATAAATGTTGTATTTTTCATTATGATAACAAGTATGATACTAATGATTGTTATACCTTCAAAAAAATATTGAAAGATCAATTGCTAGAGGTTATCTCTAACAGAATATAAAGAAGGAAAGGCAATTTGAACAAAAAGAAAAAAAAAGGTAAATGTATACCATAATACGTAGCCCAAGATCAAATAGTTTCTGGATATTGTATCTTCATTTACTCATCAAAAAATCTTTTAAACTTTTCAATGAAAAAACAATATTGTTTATCCATATAGTCTTTATATGTTTTTTTCATGGTATTGTTTATCCTCATATCTCTAAACAATATCTCAATATATCTAGAAAAATCTCCATGTCTCTATATAATAAACTCCTTAAATGTTTATGATGTAAGTTTCTTCATTGTCATTTGCAAGATCCTTACCATGACTTAATTTTTATGATAAAAAATGTTCTCCACCCTAAATACACTTTCTATTTAGCTCAAATGTCAAAACTACTTATGGTGACAAAAATGTCTGTGATAAACCTCTTAGTGACTTGCTAAAAAAAACTAGAAAAGTTAAAGAAAGCATACAAATAGAAAATATATGTCAAACAAAATTAATTCATAGATGGAAGTGTAGACAAAACATTATGAAGTCATGGTAAGAAAAAAAAGACAAGAAGAAGTGGACAACATAATTCAAGATCATGAGTTATAGTAACATAACAAGTGTGTTTTTTCCTTTATTGGTTAAGTCTTTCAAACAAAAGTAAATGCGCGTGATAATAATTACTGTTGCTGAACAACATAATTCAAGATCATGAGTTATAGTAAAAAGACCATGTGAAAAATGATAACACCATTTAGAGAAAGAGGGAGAGAGATCAAGGTGTTATGTTAGAATTGATGTCTGAGTATACTAGACAATAAGCAAGCAAACTATATGGTCAACCCCAACAAAAAGGTTTAGATACCTAGACTAGACAATAGAAAGCTATACAATCATGTTTGGTAGGCCTCAACCTAAACACTAGACCAAGCAACTAGCTAGATGATCGAGTTTGGTGGGCCTTGGCCTAAACACTTAGAGCTATTTGGTCAAGTTCCTAGTGTTTCGGCCTCATATAACTCTTAACATGCTTACTGTAACCACCTGCACCTTTACAAAAGTCATAGGCGTCATAGGCACACTTATCTGTAACGCACCATGCACGCCTTATAAGTATAGCATGCCACCTTTGCAGTACAACATTATGTAATCACCTACGAGCGTATATATGTCTCACTAATGATCACTTATCTTTCTCACCAATGATCGCATTGGCTACCCTTCCATACAGAGCATAAAAAACTTTTCTTGCTCGGTATATGTAATTGTTCTTCATGATTAATCCACATGATATATTGACAACTCCATGCTCCACGAGGTAATTTTATGAGACCTGGGAATATAAACACTTCAAGTCATCGGGTAACAAAAAAAAAAAAACGGGGCAGAACACATAACTACACACAATATTTACATATATACTCTCCTAATCTCTCATTCTCTTTGTTATATATTTTTCACTTCTACAATTTACTAGCTTAGATATGATCAGAGGGCTCCCTATTTTGATAGAGAAAGTGTTTTACAAGAGTTCAAGGAACAACTCAACCTAATTTAATGAAAAATTCTCCTAAGCCCATTGCATCAGTCGTGGAAAGACCTAACTCTGTTTAAAGTTTTTTTTGTGACTTCATCACTATATAGACATACCAGCCATTTAATTATCAAAAAGAAAATATACAGAACCAATTAAACAAGCTGAAGTTCGTCCAACTTAATTTTTACTATTTCAACTCCAAGCATGAATTCTGCACAAGCACTTCAAGTTTAAGCTCTGGGGACAACAGCAGATAACTTCTGCTAGCTAATTAACCAATTTAAATGACAAAAGTGCTACATATCACTTCAAAATTACAAAACAAGCAATCAAGGACCTTCCTATGCTTGTTGCGTGTTTTTCCACACCGTAATTACCTCAAATTTTATGTATTGTCGGAGTTGGACTAAATTAAATGAAATAAATTTTGGTGCATGCATGTATTAAATCTGGACACACACATTGTACAGTGACTGCGATTTGAAAACAACTTCATGGGAAACTATCTTTCATTAATTAATAACCCAGCTAAAAAAAGCCATGATTTTAGAATTAAGCGTGCCGACTGCCATAGTTTTCGTTATGTAACCTAGCTAGCTTTTCATAGTCGGTGATGATTTGGATTTTGGTGTGTCTTGGTCATAAAGAAAAATACATGTGCGTGCATGCTCTTATGTTCATGGAAAATAAATGGATGCAGTCAAAAAGAAACGACGACTATATGTGCTTTATAGCGTCATTGGACTGGTTCGGAACTTGGAAACTCTGAATTCATGCATCAAGTCGTTCCAAATATTTAATGATTAACAGTAGAGCTTTCCCTTTATATGCATGCAATAAAGTCCCTATAAATCGACAGCTATTCTATTTTATGGAAGCTTTAGCTTTTGAATTTTAGTGAACTAAGGCTTTTGATCAAATACAGTGAGCTAGTACTCCTCTCTGCATGTGAAAAAACGAGCATGATTTGAAGCTCTGTCTTGCTGCTCTTGTTATCTTAGATACCAGAGAATAGAAGTAGCCCTTTCTATACAATTTGCGAGGATTGAGTTGAAATTATTTTAGAAAAAACAGAACCAAAGGGCAACAGCTTAATCCTTGGAGTATAAACCAATTCCACGCACAATAACTTATCATGGGACTAAAGCTACTTTCCATTTTCAGTCTAGAACGGTTTTTAAAAGCAAAGGACCACCAACTTTAGCCAATAGTCAAACCCCTTAAAGTTAGGCTTTTTGTCAACTGTGTTGGATCAAATGATAAAGAAATAAATTTATTGAATCTAAAATGACTTGTGCAGAAAAGGTCCAACACAAGCCTGACAAAAGCTTTCCCCTCTTTTTCCTGTAGGAAGCTAAATTCACAAGCATCTAAGCCCAGGAAAATCTAGCTACATTATGAAACTCAAGTTAGGAAAAGCTCATGGACAAGTTAGCCATCCTCCATCAAAGGAGTTGCAAGTACAATCGTCCATGTATGGAGTTTTCAACGTTAAGATCACGGGAGTACTTGTCCTTTTCTTTTCTATAGAAAGATATTTTGTCTAACATATTTTATTCTCCTATAAATGGAAAATCACCTCCCATTCTTCTTTAAAAAGTGATGCATGTAGTTTATTTCTTAAAAACGTTTTAGTTTATTACCTAAAAAAATCCTATTCATTTTCATCCCTAAAATAATGATAATATTACTACTACTACTTGAAATATTTAAATAATATCCTCTACTACTATAAACAAAAATTAAATTTACCCCTCCAAGTCTTCAATCCTGGATTAACTGCTGCTAATGACTACTCCTCATAAACATCGTTTTCTATATGAAAAATTATAGGTTGGATTTTAGAGTCAAACACCAATTAATTTTTAATTTTAAATGAGTGTCTTTATTTTAAAAATAAATGTTCACATATAAAAAGAATAAGATGAATAATTGTTCACTATCAAATTAAAAAAAAAGGGTTACAATTGATTGACAATAATAAAATCGACCAGGCTTAGAAAGAGTCCAAATCGATCAGGTAAGATAGTAAGCGATCGATCAAGGGATTAGAAGTCATGACTGAATAGGAAAAGGCAAACGACCAAGAGATATGAGCTCATGTGTTTAAATTGAAGACCAAATTCTATTCTGAACAAGAGTCCTCAACAAAGTAAACTGAAAATTATTATAGATTAGTTAGGATTCATATGACTTCTAAAAAGAAGATATGCGCATATAAAAATTCAAGTTGTATTAGAATTCATAATGTAACTCTTTATTTGTTATAAACAATATGTATAGGATTATAAACATATGTATAGGATTAGAAGTTTATGTGAAACTCAAACTTTGCAACAATATAAAAAGATCATCCAGTTATTGAAAATGATGGTCAGCCCATGTATGCCATTTTATTCTCAAGTCTTTTTTCTATTTATCTCTTTCTTTTATTACTTTCCTTTAAAATTTTACTCTACCTTTACTACTTTATTTGTTTTTTTTCATATTCTTTATTTGTTTGGTGTAACTCATGATTAATGAGCCTATTAAGATTTAAAAGCAAACACATACATTTTATTTTATTTGCTACATTATTATATACCTTTACTCGGGATTCAGTTTCTAATTGTATTTTTTCCTTATTGAAGGAAGAAATAAATAAAAAGTAACATATATGATCAAGAAGTCAATGGTCGATCAACAACTTGATATTTGATCGATCATCACAATTATATGTTTGATTGATAAATTGACATGCCTAATGGGATAACTTGATCAATAATCATGTCATTTAAAAACAAATTACATGCAAGATTATTGCTACAATGATTGATGATGAATTAGTACATGAAATAGATAAAGGCTATTATCTTGGTTGTGAAGAGCCTATCATTCCTTTATCATAATAGGTACTAGTAGAAGTGTGTCATGACATGACTCTTAGTCGTCTAATTTTTCACAATAGTATATAATTGCACTTGGAAAAAGCCCTAATATCCCTCTACAATCTCTTATGCTTTTTCATATTTCTCAACACTGTTACCTCTACCAGCTTTTAATGGATATCTTGGTACTTCTATGCTTTTAGCACACCCTATACCTTTTTGTTTATTAATCAGATGGTGTTGTGAGGTGATTATAATCAATTTTGTGTATTGTACCTATAATATAGAAATAATGCATTAAGTTAATTCTTGAAGGGATGTAGTGAAATATCTAAAAATGATTCATAGGAACTAAATATTCATATATTTACACCATTACATAAAATGCTCGATATTAAAAAAATGTTAGCAAATATAGTATAGAAAAGCAACTTAAGATATAAAAAAGGTATAGAAAGATTTTTGTGCTTATTTTAAGCAAGATATTTCTTTGTAAGCTTTTTTGGACATGAATTTTACGAGTAAAAAAATAAGGTTTGAAGCAAGACTTCACCTTTTATGGTTTATTGTTGGTGCAAAAGGACATTTTGAGTTTCAAAAAGAGGTATTGCCTTCTAGGATTCGCATGGCATGTCTAAGAACTTGCCATTTTTTTCATCTAATCATGTTTTAAATGCCAAAAATTATTTGCAAATAAATATCTCTTGATTTCAAAACAATGAGACCAAGAAACAATGACACATTATATTAAAAGATGTAGTATAATCTCAGAACACATGACAAGTGAATATAGTAAAAATAAGGTTTTTATGACCTTATCCATAAAGTTTAGGAATAAAAATGAGTTGACAATACGATACTTATTTTTATCTTCATGTCATCTTTCCCCATCCCAACTGATTGCTTACTGAGGTTATCATAAAGATAGTATAAAAATATGTAAAAACAACCAACCATGTATGGAAAAAAACTAATGTTAAAGCTAATAATAGAAGCAACTAAAAAATTAACCAAAAACACCAACAAAACAAAGTTGCCTAATATATTATTGTAATAGTTGATGAACGTATGCAAAGAAAAAAAAAGTATAATATTGGTCTAAATTAGTTAAACAATAAGATAAGAAGATATCCTCAAGTATTGATAAGCAATAAAAAGGGGACATTACTTTTAAAAAACTAAGAAAAACACAAATAAAAAAAAATAGCCACAACATGTTGTAAACAAGATGATAGTTGATAAACCTAACAACAACAATACCTAATTGATAAAATAAATTGCTTTCATATAGCCTAAACTAGCTTCAATAAATATCTCCATCAATAAAAAAAAACAACTTAAAAAAGAAAATAACTTTTTAGTTGATGTTGATGATTTCTTAGATGAAGACATGATAGAAAAAAGAATTGATATTCTCCTTGATGATAATGCACATCTTAAAAAGGAAGAAGTTAGTGAATGAAAAAAATAATAATAATAGAAGCATATAAATTAAAATTACCTTTTAAAACAGAGTTGAGAAACCATGATGATGCCATATTAAAAAAATATGGTTTTCACTCTTCCCCATTCATTTGGTCAATTATTTTATCTTGACAGTGATTGTAATGAAATAATAAAGAAAAAGACAGAAATTAAAGAGATCGACAAATCAAAGCTAGTTGTCTACCAACGACTAAATTTGACATTTCCAAAGCTAATAGTGACCATAAGTTACCAACATCCTATATGCAAGTGTAAATTTCAATAGGGTACTAGTGGAAAAGGATTTTGGTCAATAGTGGTATAACACTTAACATAATACCTTTAACTTTGATAAAAAACTATTGGTTAAAAAAAATATTGACATATTTTCTTTTAAGGTAGGGATGCTATATTTTATAAGCGGTGTTAAAGATACTACATAACTATTATAGGTTGATCGAATAGTTGGATCTAAGACCTCTAGTAGAGTTATATTTGTGGTTAAAACAAAAATAAACTACAACATTTCACTTAGAAAAGATTAGATATATGCTAACATATGCGTGCCATCATCCTTATATCAAATATCCATGTTTTGGCTACCAGATAGGTCAATTAAGATGCATGGTTAAAACATATGACAAACCATTTATGGTAAACTTATAGACGATAGATTCATGGTTATAGTGATGATGTTGGCCAAGTCTAATCCATGGGTGTAAATAATATTCGTCGTCCAATGAAACTTTTTGTTAGCAAGAAAACTATAAATAAGATGACTAATAGCAGACTTTGCTAGGCTAAATAACTTATAACTACAAGATATTAACCATGAATTTAAAACTTGGGAATAAATGAGTCACCAAGATTTATTTGCATGTTTTAAGGCTTTTGATAAAGCTTATAAACATATTGGACACAAGAATAAAGTTTGTTTAATAGAACTAGATCAAGATTTTTGATTGATCATGTCTGATATAACAAGTCTTCATCTAGCACTACCCAAGATGGATGATGGACATGTTAAAGTTTAGGGGATTGAAGGAAAGCCTAAACCAACTTGTATAGGTATAAATTTACCATATGATTTTCAAACAGATCCGGTATCGTTACTTTATAGTTAACTGGTGAATGTAAGTTTGAACATCATATACTAACTTCATACCATATGGTGGTCAAGAACCTTATCAAAAGCATTTCTAATTCATTTTTTTTATTTTTTTAATTAAAGGAAACAATACAAAAACCAATGACTTGGCTCAATATAGATCATGGTATAAAATGGACTTCAATCATTATGACATCATACTTGTAAAGATCATTGGTCAATTAACTATTATTAAAATGTAATAGATGCGTAATTATGATGAGCAAAGTAGTACATATATTATAGTAAAAAATGCACAAGATAGTGATAACAAGACTATTGCTAGGATTTTATGCGAAGTATAGGAGAAATGTCTCAATCAAACAAGTGTTATTAATCTATATAAGAATTGGAAAGAAGAAATCAAAGGTTATTTGAAGGATTATTCACATAAAGTTTCAAGATAATTCAAATTAAAAATGACCAAATATGTTCTTGTAACAAATATATTGTATATTATATATAAAACTAGAGTGTTGCTTGGATACTTAGGAATAAAAGAAACATTATTGGTGATAAGTGAGGTTCATAAAAGACTCTATGGATCTTATCAATTTAGAATTAAGATGAGATGACCAATCATGAATCATGACTTTTATTGGTTGGGAATAACTAAACAATACATTAGCTATGTCAAATAGTGTCAAACATGCCATGGTTTGGTCCAATCCAAAATGTGTCATCAAATGAACTCAATATAATTGTCAAAATATTTAAAGTTTAGGTGATGGATTTTGTTGGCAATGTACACCTATTTTTCTTAAGATGGCATAACTACATCTTAATTGCTATATATTACTTTACCAAGCGAGTTAAAGCCATTCCTTATCAATTGGTAAACTAATAAATTATGATCAAGTTTATTAATGAACAAATCATTCATATATTTAGACTCTAAAAAATAATTATTATTGACCAAGGATTGGTCTTTACTAGAGAGGATGTGAAGCAATTTGTGCGAGAGTATGGATTAAAAATAATTTATTTTATTCTTTGTTATAGGTCAATGAACAAGCAAAATTGATCAATAAAACTTTAATCTTTAACATACAAGATTTCTTAGAAATAATCTTAAAGCTTGGTATGACGCATTGTTAGAGGCACTATCATCATATAGGACTTTATATAAAATTGTCTTATAAACTTTATCCTTTACTTTAACTTATGACCATGACTTTATGTTGCCTATGGACTTACAATTTAGTCACTTAAAAGAGTTGCATAATATGATTTGGATGGAACAGATTATCAATATACTATGCTAGTAGGGTTAGATGATTTGAATAAAGTAAGACTTACTGTATTAGATCACTTAGTAACATATAAAAAAGGTTGAGAGAGTCTACAATAAACATATTCAATCAAGTAAAGTTTTAGTAGGTGATCTAGTATGGAAGGTCATACTACTAATTGACCATAAAGATATAAAATTTTACAAATAATTCCTAAATTAGAAGGATTCATATATCATTACTAGAGTTTTTAATAAACGTTCATATCACTTAGAAAATCAAGACAAAAGGATGCATTTTTCATTCATCAATAATCAATGTTTGAAGATGTACTATCTTCGCATAAGAAGTGCAATAAAAGATGAGACTTCTAAAGAAACTAAGGGGTTGATTTGGAAATCATGGATGTGAAGTTTCTTTATTTTACTTAGGACTTGACAATTAGGCTATTTTCATATTATGACATAGGTTTTTGGTCATGATTCTTAGTAACATAAAAATTTTTAGTTGTTGATTAAAGTATAAGAAGTTAATAAAGTTAAATGAATAGTTTTGTTCAAAATTATAGAAAATTATGCAAAAAAAAACAATAATAGTCTTGTTCAAAAAATTAACATATAAATAATGATTAAAGTTAGGTTTCATTTATGTTAAACACACTAAAAAACATTAAATTGGAAAAATTCAGTTGCATTCATATAATTGTTAAAAGTAGAAATAGAATAAAAATATTCATTGTAATAGCAAAACAACTGAAGAAAATCTCTTTCTAAAATAAGTCCAAAGTCTCTTCATCTAGCTTTAATCTCCATTTGGCTCACAAAGGTTCTTGTTTTGATAGTACAAGATAGGTTCCTATCCTTGTAGATTTAATTTTTGTCTGAGGTTAATGAGATCAAGACAACTATGATGTTCTAATTAAAAAAAGATTTTTGCATGGGTGTCGTTGTTGGTAACTGTAATACGATGGATGAGTAGATCATCGATAATGTTTAAATGCTTATGAGATTCATTATCTCCTTGTTAAAGAAAAAATGGCAAAATGTCAAGTCCGTGAACAAAAACATGGAAAATAAAAACTATAACTAACAATGCTCGTTTTAGCTTAGTGGAAATTCTAAGAGGTAGAAATAGAATCATATTAAAAAGCTTCTAGCATTTCTATTTCTCACTAATGTGTAGTTGTATTTTATTCAACAAACCAATTTAGTTTGTAGTAGTAACGTTGGGTCATGTAGGGCCATAATTTGAAGATACCATCACTATGAAAGAAAAGAAGAACTTCAAGTTCTTAGTTTGTTTCTTTATGAGAATATTTGATTTTTGCTGTGGAAGAATTTGAGGTTTATAGAAAAGATGAACAAGTTGGATATTATTTGTAGAATTAATGGATTAATTATGGGTTAAATGTTACAATTTATGGAATTCTAAGCATCATGCCTGAATAACTAAGCATGCTTTGCTTAAAATGATTTAACTGGATGACATGTCCGACATAAGAACATGGTTGATATTTTAGGCACCAATGCTCATTTATTATGTCATTCATTGTCACTTTATTCTGTCGATTTTAACATTAAGATGATAAGGTTATTCCTTTATTTTCTCTTAAATAAAGGAAAATAATGGCATTTTTCATACTAAAAATAATCATCTATGTATTAACTGAATATGAACTATAGTTATTCATTATCAAACCGATAAATGATAGCTAAAACCAATCAACAATAGTAAAATCAACTAGGCTCACAAAGAGCCAAAATCAACTAAAAAAGATAAGATGCGATCGACCAAAAGATTAGAAGTCAGGATCGATTAGGAGGGTTAAAAATCACAATTGATTAAGGAAAGGTAGTCGATCATATAGATAAGAGTTTGCGTGATTAACCAGAAGATTAAATTCAATTCTAAACATGAATCCTTAACAGAGTAAATTGGTAAGTGTTACAAATTAGTTAGGATTTTTAAAAAGAAGACGTGCATATATAGAAATATAAATTATATTAGAATTCATAATGTAAACTTTTTATTTGGTTATAAGCAGTGTATATGTAGCAGTATATAAACGCCTGCCGTAGTGGAAAAACACACACTTGCCATCACGCTGACGTTATCAGGGGGAGAAAAGACCTCAAATTACTGTTGCTGAACAGCTAAAATAATGTGAAGGACACGGAATGCAATGAAAATACAAGCAAGGGCGTGACAAATTGATTATGTATCCCAAATTGCTCTCGAGTCTTGACAACAAAAAATTCTGTCTCCCCATGGGTTCCACGTGTAATTACCCGTTGTAGGGCTCATCTCTCCCATATCAAAACCTGTGGTGCCTAAACATTCAATCACAATGAGAGTCCTGTCATCTCCTGTCACAGCAAAAATGAAAGCTTCCTTTTCCTTGGTGAATATGCCAACCACTCCTTGCAACAATTAAAAAAAAAAAAAAAAAAAAACCCAACTTTAGTGTTGATAATTTACCTTCTCCACTCAAATAAGTATCTTTAAACATGCATTGCATCGTTAGTAAATGACACCCATGAAAATGACCCCTTTGTAGGCACTTTAGCCGAATGTTTTGACAAAATTATAAACGAGATGTTTTGAAATATTTTTAAAATATATAACGAGTGGTGCCTTAAACCATCTTTATTTTGTACTTGAAATATTTTATTGAAAAGAAACAATTTTTATTTTATAAAATATAATTAATAAATGTATTTTATTTTTAAAGTTTTTTTTTTTGGTAAACACAGATCTCGAATCATTGCCCAAATAGGTGGGAGGCACCGGTAAGTAAAAGGGATGAGTAATATTCATGCTGTTTGAGTTAAGTATAATCCGATCAAAATCAACTTACAACTGAGGATATTTTCTTTGAGAGAGTGTCTGTATATTAATTTTTCTGAATTTATGTTGAATTGAAACATAATTTTTTTTATATATATATAACCCGGGGTATCCGAGTCAGTTTACGCGCACCACGACTAATTCTTGAACCCACTGAATACCCTTCAATCCCAGTAAACAGGTAAGGTATTGCAAGAATGATAGACATGCACATAAAAAAATCAAATTTAAATACAAAAATATATATTTTTTTCCTGATAGAATTGCTAGTCCACGAACTCAAGTGAAATTCAATCATAATCTTGAGATGGGTTACGATAGTTATTAATGTCATACCAGTCGGTCAATGTTGTGTAATTCGGTGATGTAACAACCGTCGGCAATTGCAATTTTTAAGATTTTATTTTGAATTTCAGAAAAAAGGAATTTCCGATTTTGAGTATTTAATTAGGAGGGAGCGACGCGCTTGATCGTGAACAATCGATGCCCACCAAGGCATGCAAGAACGAAAACATTAAAGGCCTACTTTTAGCCTAGGGTGATTTGTCACCTATAAGGTTGTCTGAAGGGAACCAAACGTGACCAATCTTGTTTTTCAGATCTTGTCCAGAAAGGCAAAATAGCAAATAGATCAGCAATTCCCAGGAAGATTTCTGATTGCTATATATCGAGTCACAAAGTTTTAGATTCAAAGGCCTGTTTGCTATTTAGTATTGAAACTAAAACCATGCTGGTTACAAATTTATAATTAATTTTTTAATATTTTTAAATTATTTTAATGTGCTAGTATTAAAAATAAATTTTATAAAATAATAAAAATATTATTTTTTTAATAAAAACCAATTTAAAACACAACCTCCAATACACTACCAACAAACACGAAATGTTAAAGGGATCCTCATCATCATGAGGTTGTTTGAAATGACAAAATGAACTTCTGCTGAGAAATTTCTGGTGTTTCTTTTTCATAAACAAACAAGTATTATATGTATATATGAAGATAAGATGAAGTTGATACTAAGTTTATCCAGCAGAATGAATTGTTTCCTTCCTTTTCTTTTTTAGAATATACATAATGAAGTGTTTATAAGCAATTTAAAATTATATTTTACGATTTCACTATATAACTTAATTTTTATGTTGAGATAATTTCTTGATAATATAAAAAATTAATGAATCGACTAGTTAAAGGTTAAAGTGTTCTTCGATGGAACCCAATTAAGCAACTCATTAATAAAAATCACTCACATATATATTATCTACATTGATTATTTCTTTTAATATATTGGTTAATATTAAAATTAGTAGTTGATTATGCATAAGTAGTGTCAAGGTTTTAATTCTTGAGTGAAAAGCAACTCAAGCATTCGATATTCTGGCTCGTTCCTATAATTTAAGATTATAATTCTTCTTTCCTTCGGATATTATTTTCTAGAGGTCATTGTCAACTGGACGGCTAATTAAGCAATCAAAATGTACATATAATTACAAATAAAAAAAAAAGAAAAAAAGAAAAAGAAAAAGAAAAAGAAAAAGAAAAAGAAAAACACGGTTGCCTTTATTCATGGAACCATGGAGAGACACGCATAACTATATAAAGAAAACGAAAAGATGCGAAATGTCTAGAAGCACAATGGATTAGCGGAAGACATGTTGTTGTTGGTCGTGGAATGGCATATCCTGTTTTTTTTTTTTCAAATCTTTTTAATACATTAATATTGAAAATAAATTTTTAAAAATATTATTTTGATAATCTAGTAGATGTTATACTATATTTTGGATCCTTGAGAGTCTTGAAAGTTCCACTTTTGTCCCCATTTTATTTTAAAAAACTTCAATGTGCAAATTTCTTGTTAATTTATTAGTTATCCAAAGCCTCTCTCTCTCTCTCTCTCTTTTTCCTTTTAATTTGCTTTAATTTTCTCTAACTAAAAAAAAAAAAATAAAATCCATCCATTAGATGATAATATGGAAATGACATTTTAAACATCTAAACGAATATGAAAGTTGCCCACACAATATATCGGAAGATTCGAAATATATGGTGACCAAAATGTAGCTTATCCAACAACCAAACTGCTAGCTGCCGTGGCCGTGGACGTGGGACACGTGTCGAGGGAGGGAGGTGAAGCGAATAACGTCACTGGACAAACGGTACCGGACAAACTAAGTGAATGAGAGGGCCAGGCTTTTGCACAGGCATTCATGGTGCCTCTGATCACTGCCTGTGCAGCACTTTGCTAGCAATTTCCAAAGTTTCAACCAGGTGCCACTTGGGTTTTCTTGTTTTTACTTTTCAACTTATTTTTTAATACTAAAATATAACCACATGAATTGTAATCCTAATTTATAAAGACTTAACAATATATTCTTTATGCTTACAATTAGTTTGGCCTTACCATAAAAATCTTGTAGGAATCCTTTATCTATTAGAACTAAAACATTTTTTTAAAAAAAATATATGCTTAGACCTATTTTTCTAGAGTGTCGAACTATATATTATTGTAAACTATTATGTGGTACAAGGATCGAGTGTATTTAGGGTTTAAGTTTGAGATTTCTTAAAATTTATGTTGATTCCAACTATAATAATGTTTTTTTCTTCACTTACGGATGTAGAGATGATCGAACTACGTAAAGTTATTGTGTTACGTAATTGTTTTTTTGTTGTTGTTGTGGTATTCTCCATATTTGTGTGTGCAATCCTTAATAAATTGATAGCAAAGTTGTGGGTTATTGTTTGTGGTTGTTCCATGCAAGTTACCATGTTTTCATAACCACCTAATATTGAGAAGTTTGATGGACATAATAATCTTAGCTTATGATTGGTTAAGATGGAAGGTGTTCTTTTTCAAAAGGGTAAATTGAAAAAGATATAGTAGAGTCTTGGAGATGTTCATACTTTGTTTATTTAAAAGAGTTTTATGACAGGTAATGGCTAAAAAGACCATATATGGTTTGTGGGAAAAAATAAAATCCTTATACATGATTAAGTTGTTGACGAACAAGCTCTACTAAAAGCATTATTTGTATATGTTGTGTATTGTAGAAGGCACGCCAATGGAATCTCATCTTAATGAGTTTAATTTGATTATTATGGATTTGTTATTTATTGGTATTGAAATTGATAATGAGGATCATGTCTTATTATTTCTATATTATTTGTCTTCTATATATCATAACTTTAGAAAAACGTTTTTGTTTAGTAGAAAAACAATAACTTTAGAGGAAGTTTATTCTTCATTAGTTTTTAAATATCTTATAGAGAGACACTTCAATGGCAATCCATTAGCAACCAAAGAGATGTATTGCTAGCAAGGGACAAGTCCAAGAAGCGAGGTTCAATTAACAGTGGTGATCCCAGTAGATCACAATCATGACATAGGAATTTGATATATTTCCACTATATGAAAAATATGCATATTAAAGCTGATTGTCGTAAATGGAAGAAGAATAATCATAATTTTAATAAGGGTGATCATGATAAGAGGAAGAAGAAAAAATGAGAATAAAATTAAGGCTAATATTGTTCAAGATAATTCTAACACGGCAGATTATGTTCTTACTACACCTAATGATTTAAGTTTAAAGAACAATTGGATAATAAACACTGGCTGTTCATTTTATATTGCTCTTAAAGTTTTTCAAGTACAAATTTGTTAGTAGTGGGGTTGTGTTTAATGGATGATAATTCTCCTATCAATGTTATTGGAATTAAGATTATTTGGATCATAATACATGATAGAGTAATTAAGACACTTACTAGTGTTAAGACATATTCTTGATTTAAAGAAGAATTAGGTTTCTTTAGGAGTTCTTGATAATAAATGGTACAAATATTGATTTAAATATGGAGTTATACAAGTCAATAAAGGTAAGCTTGTTTCTATGAAGGAAAAAATGATTTCAATTAACCTATATATGTTGTAAGGTGCTATAATGATTAAGGTCGATACACATTCCTCATCTTCCACATCAGATTTGGATATATCCGTGATATGACATATGAGATTATGGTACATGAGAAAGTGAGGAATTAGTACGTTGATCAAAAGAAATTTGTTATGTGGTCAGAGTGTAGGCTAATTAGATTTTTATTAGTAGTACATATTGGGTAAACAAAAGTGTTTTAAATGTGGTGTTACAGTTCACGAGACCAAGAATAATTTGGATTGTATTTATTATGATTTATGAAGGACTTATAGGGGTTTTTTTGTGGTGTCAAGTATTGGCTAAGAGCGTGTTTGTTTCCGTGGTTGCTTCTGCGTTTGAAGCAAACCACGGAAACAAATCATTTGGTAAAATGAGAAACGTTATTTACTGTGCGTAGGACCCACCAGAATTAACGTTCCAAACGCCGGTTCGCCGAAAGCAACATTTATCTGCTTTTTCCTTAGCGTTTGTGCAGAAAGAATTAATTCACTCCGCCTGTTCACTTCAAGAAAAGTGTTGCAGCAGCTGCAATAGTTGCCTTCAAAGATCAAGCAAATCTGCCAGTGAAGTTAGATGAATTTGGCAGAGATATCAACTTACAGAAACGGATGGATATGGAGAAAAGGGCTCAGGCTCGTCAACGCAGGAAAACTCGTTTTGATTCGAAGAGATTGTCATGCATGGAGGTGGATAGTTCTGACGAGAAAATTAAGGGAGAATTGAGCACGGATGAGAGTGAGAGTGACAGTGAAAAAAATGATGCTTACCAGTCAACCCGTGATTTGTTGCTCCGGACTGCTGAGGAGATCTTCAGTGATGCTTCTTCTAATATTCTCAACTTTCAGTGGTGAAAGAAAGATCTGAAACATGGAAGAAAGAATATTGAAGTGAACAGTGCCCAGTGAATTAATTCACTTGGCACTGTTCACGTTAACAATGTCTCCAATGTGCATTGAACCCGTATGACCCATTGAAATTTTTTTTTTAATTATGTTTGACTTGAAAAAATATTGTTTAATATTATTCAATAACACTATATAATATAGTATTTGCAGAATTTGATCGCAATTTCAATTTTATTTCTAATGATATTTTACCTGATTTTATTGCACGGTCAAAAAACCATGAAAATTAAAATTCTTATTGGATGAATTTCATACGTGATGAAATTATAGATAAGTTAATAAAACAATAAAAAATATTTGATATAAAGTATTATTTATTTAATAATATAATAATTGTACTTAAATTTACAATATTTAAATTAAAAATCATCAATATTAATATATATCTTTTTTAATTTTTTTATAACCTCAATTTGAAAATCTTTTTTTAACCAAACACATTAAACTACTTTTTGTTCAACCTCAATTTCAACCACAGTTTTAACCAAACATATATTTTTCCAAACTAACCTCAACTAAAAGTACTTTTTATAAAACAACTTTTTTCAAACCACAACCACAACAGCTACCGCAATACCAAACACACTCTAACTTTCATTAATGATTACTCTATGAAGACTTAAGATAATATTCTTAAGCACATATATGAGATGTTGAAGATTTTTAAATAATGAAAAAAATATGATTGAGAAGTAAACATAAAAAATGATGAAGTGGTTCAAGACAAACAATTGTATGGAATCTTATTCTTTAGATTTTGATAGGTTTTGTAAGAAAAGGAGAAAGGAGACAAGAACCAAGAATATACTAGTAAGGTATGCTAATTTTAAATCAATCTTGTGGTGATAATTTGGTTGCCTATACGTTCTCTATTTCAGAAGATATATATGGTGGTAGTAAGCCTTCTTTGTTTATAGATGTCATTACTAGTGTTGATTTTGGTAAATAATTGGTTGTTATGCATAAAATATGGATGATTGGTTATCATGCATAAAAGATGGAGTCTTTTCTTAATTTTAGACTTGGGTGCTTGTCCAACCTCCCAAGAGAAAAAAGATGTTGGGTTACAAGTGAATCTCTAAGAGAAAATATGGTATCCCTAGAGTGGAAAATACCAAATAGAAAGCTTAATTAGTTGCAAAGAGCTACAGTCAACTGCTCAATATGCAACAACATAAAAGACTTGTGATTAATGGTAAGGAAGATCATATATGTCTACTAAGAAAATCTTTGTATAGATTTAAATAGTCCATTTGATTATATTGATAAAAGTTTTGAATTGTATTCAAGAAGAAAAAGTTCAAGTTCAACAAAAACATCATTGCTTTATTAAGTTGCAGTGTCGATGATCATGTTGTGAATTTAGGAGGTGGTTATAAAGAGGCAGTTCAACAAAAACATCATTGCTTTATTAAGTTGCAGTGTCGATGATCATGTTGTGAATTTAGGAGGTGGTTATAAAGAGGCACATCATATAGAAGTTACTAACTAAGGCTAGGGGTGTATTGGGCTCAACTAAGTGTAGTTATGAGTGTACCTTTTCCTTCTCTGCTTGGACCTTCAGAAATTTTATTTTAATGGTTTCATACTGTAATTTTCCTTAAATGCTGAAATATTCCGTTGGCATTATTCAATTTTCTAGAAGTTGTTGTTTTTCCTATTTGATTTATGATTCTAATTTTTTATATTTTGTAAAAATCAATTTTTAATTTATTTAAGGAGTTGTAAAATTTTTAAAAAGACATACTATATTAGAAAAAAAATATTCAATAATAAAATACAAATTAGGGTTCTAATTATGAGACCCTTTTCGAAAAAAAATATCTTTTTTTGTTTACTTTATTCTTATCATGTTTGGCTGCCTTAATATTTCTTTTCAAGTCAGGAAGAAACTAATTGCTTAAACTTATATTTCAAAAATTAATAATAATATAAGACAAAAACATCTAATATATATAACATGTTTTGGTTTTGTATATGATTGATTTGTATCCAAAATTAATTAAGTAATTTAATTATGTATTGAAGTAGTATTGTTTAAAAGAATCCAAATTATTTGTTCAAAATCCAACAATTCAAACATAGATGACATATCCTATAAAAAATAATAATCATTTTTTTTTTTATAAATATCAACCTTATAACAATTGTGAAGAATCTTTTCATTGTTTTGATATCAAAATAACTCTTGTTAATTTAGAACTCTATTAAATTTCTCTCACTCTCACGCTACACGATTCTCAAAGTTTCATCATTTTATGCTTTGACCATTCACCTCCATGCTAAATGATGCAACCATATTATTCGATAGTTTGACCCATATTTAACTAGTATTTTGCTATGTTTTATATATAAAATACCTTGATATTCTTTGTTTTATATTTTGAAGGCACTTTTGGATGAAAGATGCAAAAAGGAGTAAATTGGAGATAATTGACAGATTTGACCTTCAGTCGATGTTTTGTGCAGAGCGTAAGCTTTAGAGGTCGAAATGAAGTGATTCCAGTGGAATTAGAAAGCTAACATCCATACCTTTCTGGAAATCTAAGACAAGAAAATAAAATAAAGAAGAGCATGGAAATCAAAGCCTTCAAAGTCAAATCTCGCAATCTGCCAGTGTTGACCTTCGACCATTCCAACTTGAATATCTAGAGCTACAGAAGTCTAATTGATGGAAACTCAATTGTTTTGGATTCATGACTCAAAGGTCTATAAACTCTCCAAATTTCAGCCAAAACCAATGTCATATGAGGGATATATGAGTTTTCAAAGATGACATCTGAATTCTGCCAACAAACAGGTTTCGTGAAGAAACGAGTCCAAATTATGTTCCGAAGCATCTAAAACGATATCCAAGTTTTTATTTCAGCAATTTAGCTCCTCTAAGTCAAAGCTTGAAGATTTCATGCAAGGCTATTTCTCCCTTTTTAGGAAAATAGTTATTGAAGTACTTAAATGTAAACAATCTACTTAATGGAGGACTATTTTGTAAAATAGAGACCTAGGGTTTCCTAAGATATAAAAAGAATGAGAGAAGAGAAGGGGGCAGCTAGCCAAGAAGAGAAAAACGCCCCCTTCCTCTAAGAAACCCTAAATTATGCATTCTTCCTTCTTTTTTATTAGTTGTTCAACAAATATGCAAGGCTAAACACTTTTTCTTAGTTGCAAGGACACGAAAACATTCAGATTTCAAGAACTGTGAGATTTATTTTATCTTTTCTTTTCAGTTTATATGATGAATATGTTTGTTCTCCTATGCTTATTTTCCTATGATTGTTTATTTTAATTGCTAGAGCGGACTCTAAGTTATTATTGTAGACAAT
>Ga0325411_1001419_pt1 | contig 26736 bp, 16 predicted proteins | sample PopdelMetagenome_13_FD_206181 | JGI IMG/M metagenome (GOLD analysis project Ga0325411, IMG submission 206181) | Populus deltoides microbial communities from Bellville, Georgia, United States - Xylem-PdIQD-R4 | ecosystem: Host-associated > Plants > Phyllosphere > Stem > Wood/Secondary xylem... | reverse complement strand
CTTCTTTGGCTATATTTTCTTTCTTATGTTGTGGCTTAATTAGTTATTAATTTCCCCAACATAAAATCATCAATTATTCAGAAATCTTTGGAAACTACCTCCTTAATTATTTAAGCTCCCTTTTTTTTCTAATCTTTTTTTTTCCCTTTTTATACTGCTAGGTGAACGTTGAATTGCAGAATTTATTAGATAGAGTATATGTTTTTACAAACTAAGATATGGGAGTGCCATGATCATAGCTATCTTCAAAGCAAGACTTTATTTCGAGTTTTTTTTATTATTATTATTATTTGTTTTTCACATTTGGTGCGACAAATCCATCGTATCTATTCACTATCGAGCCAGTAATGATGCCCTAACAGTACCCATTATTTATTTACCAACGTTTTACCACCTCCCCCCTCCCCTCCATGTTCCTATTACTGAAGTACAAATATTGGTAGAACAGAAAATCCGAATTCGTGACATATATTGGGAGAAATGTCTTTCTTCATGTGAATGATAAGAAACAGGATAGCTTTACCGAATGCATTATTTAATCCTTTTGTTATGATTTGATTAGATATCCCATAAAGTCTTTGACATAACATGGTAACTATTTTAATCTTTTTTAATGCCAGTATTGGGGGGGCCCTTGATTTGATGCTTCGATACACGCGAGATGAATACATACTTGCCACACACAATGTCGTTTCACTGATGTGGATGGTCCAATACGACATACGTCTATCACGAGCTATCCGATATCCTATGATGCAAGAAAAGAAAAAGGAAATGAATTACGACCCCTCACTGCTCGGCCATATGCGTGTGCCTCCTTCTGAATCATTTATATACTCTACATCGACATGCCTGCTTCCTGTGGGCGATTAAGGTCGAATAAGGGTAACGGAGGACACCTTTTGGGAGTGTTTGTTTTTATTATTATTATTTTTACTAGCACACAACATAACATCGAACCACCTTTTCTACACAAGCTGGACACTAGTGCAGGTCCAGATAATGCAAATAATTGACTCATCGTGCTAAGTTCTTGTTGAATGAGAGAAAGAATAATTAGAAAAGAACAAAAAAAATACATGTCTGTCTGCCTAATTATTTCGTCAATTTATGGTCGCCATGATGGATATTTTTAAGAATATATAAAATATAATATTTATATATGTATTTCGAAGAATATAATATTTAATAATTGTTTTTTAATATATTTTTTCTTGTGATATCTTTTCTCTTTCTCTAGCACAAGTTGTCGTTAGTCATGTAATAAGCATCCACTCTTAATTTAATTATATAAGAAACTTGAACGTGTTCACCATAATATTCAAAGGCGTCCTCTCCGTACCGAGAAAAACTACAAAGTGAGCGAACAAGTAACGACATGGCTGTTATTTTATTTCATGTGGAAAAATAAATGGGTCTAAAAAGGAAGAATTACTATTGTCAAAAACAAATCTAATCATAAGAAATTCAAAATAAAATAAAATAAAATGTAGGTAAATTATGATTAATGTTAGAAATAAGAGATCATTTTCAAACCTCCTTTCTCCCACCTTTTGACTGAAACCCAAATCAATACCCAATTGAGATCAATTTATGACCGTGAACATGGGTTTAATTCATTTTGATGGTGGTGGATCAGTCGTGGTATTGTGGTTCTCGATCTACTAAGGTAATGATGGTCACTAGTTGATTTTGTTTCAAAACTTTTTTTTTTTTTAATATTCAAAATAGAGAGAAGTACTAAAAGATAAATATAGAAGTTAAATTGCTATTTTTATGTTTTCAGGTAAACTTGTTTATCAACTAAGATTAAATTTGTTTTTTTTTTATTATTATTATTTTAAGAGCACATCTCCTCCATCATGGTGAATCAAGAGAAATTTAACCACCAAGTTTGTACCTAGAAAATTAAAGAATTAAACACTTATACCTTCTTAATGATTAGATAGAATATTTAGTGTTATTGTTAACACATTCAAATTTATTACGGATGTCTTGTGCGTTCAAATTAATTATAAGATATGGTTTTTAATTATATATAGTTTCCATCTGCCTAAACATATATAGGTTTGTAGTTGTGATAGAGAGCGTTCCACATGCACTGCAAAGTCAAACAATTCATCAAAATTAACAATAGTATTATTGATACGAATACATGGATATAAAGATCTAGAGAATCACAAGTAAAATTGACACAATTCTAGAAAGTTAAAAATCAAATTTAATTAAAGAGTGTGACATAATAATTACCTTGAACTAAGACACCAATATTATTGGAATATAAATCCCTATCTATCAATTAGCAAATCCCGCATGAGAATTATAAGACATCACGACAACAATTATTATTTGATAAGTCAAATTCAGTTTTTTCAAGAGATGAAAACACATGAGTATCCTCACACACACAAACACAAGGTTGTGGCAAAAATAACAATATTCATTCAACTGAAATAAGTTGTTATGATAGAGTATTTATACTCCCCAAATAACCCTAACGAATCATGGATCCAAGGCCCAAAATAAAGCACAATAAAAACTAAAACTCAAAACACTTAATAACCCTAAACAATGACTAATGGACTGTCATGAACCAAAATTAAGTAAAAGTCCAAATTCAAACTAAAATAAGTCCAAAATAATGAAAATACACAAAACACAAATAATAAATATAGTTCTTCATTAAACTAGTTTAAATAACTCATATCAACTGCCTTTATTTCCTAGAATCCTTTATGGTTGAATTTAGCATCCTAGAAGACCTAGGATAATTGTAGTTTTCTTTTAATATCCTAAATTAGCTAAGGAAACTCTTGTTTTGATTGTTGAATCAAATCCTTTATTTTGTCAGCTTTTAGCTTTCTTATACAGCATGAAATCATTGCAATTCATAGAAAGAAAATGACACATATTAATTCCCTTTATTGCCACCTCATTTAGTTTTTTTTTTAACAAGAAAATTGCCTAAAACAAGCAAGGTGATCTACCATTAAATACCATCAGCCCTCATATCCTTGTGTAGCTAGGATAATTAAGGAATCCTTGTAAGAAAATGATTTTGGAACATTAAAAGAATCCTAGCCACACTTGAAAACTATGTTACTACTCATTAAAGATCCTTGCAGAATTAGAAAAATCTCAAAAATAAATTGTTGAATATCCTTGTATCATTAGGAAAAAATCATTTTCAAATAAGAAGTCCACAAGTCAAAAAGCAACAAATAGCAAAATCTATATAGCACCTTCTGACATATATTGTAATGCCTTATCAAACTCTGATTGACCTGAAATGTTAATCCAATATATAAAAATACCTTCTGCAATCTCTAGTAAGATTTTAACCCGATCTAACAGTCAGATTAAGAGTTATACTTGTTAGTGTAAAATTGGACAATAGATAACATTACGTTAAAACTCGAATTTGATTGTTCAACCCTTGCATAGGTTGTATCATTCCTTCTCTCTTCAAGAAAATTCATCCTCAAGTATTTAATAGGAACAATGGATACTTCATGAGCTTCTTGTTAAGCTTTCCAAGTTCTTTTCTTGCCAACACTCACTTCCAACAACATTGTATGAAAGTAGTAGTAGCCTTTCTCTTTCATCTTGCATTCTTTCAATGTTAATGCTCCTTTTTTTTCTAAAGCTTGCCTAGAATTAATTAATTCTTTTAACTAATAAAGTTCCTTCTGCACCACCCCTAGAATATAGGTTAGGCTTTTGTGTTTTTTAGTTAGAACCCTTATATGTTTGTCCCTCTCCCTTATTGATAATGTTTCATTAGAATACATTTTATAATCTTACAAAATTCATGTTGATGGTAAAAAGAAAAAATTATATCCTCACTCGCTTTCTCACATGTTTACACTCTACTCATGTTTCACTCATAAATCCCTTTAAGGAACTATCAATTTAGGTGTTGAATGGTAGCGTTCAATTGGATAATGAAACAAAACGAGATGAAATGAGACAATAAATGAAATAACATTAGAAAACTAAGGAATATTGACCTAGATTTTCAATCTAACTCGATGAACTGAAACTGATCTCAGGTGACAAGTCTTATAACAACCCAAAACAGAACCAAATTACAATGGAAGAAACTGATTTTAAGAGTCAACAAACCTACTTTGTAATTTTAACAAATAACCAATTGTAACAGCCTTTTAAAATTGATTTGTGATTTGTTTGTTTCTTTTCTTTATCTTAGAGTAATGGTGACAGTTAAAAATCAACTTCACTGTATTTTCTCACTCTAAATAAGGTTTTGGATTGTTTTTCCTTGAAAAGCCAGGATCTTCATCCTAATATTGGCCAAATCTCTATCCAAACCATCCTAAAATCCATCCTCCTTATCTACTCTCCTATGGTCTAATTGCTCAAGAGGTTGAACTCTATATTTCTTTGGTTTCTATATGGTTGAAACCTACCACCATTGTTATCATCAAAATCATTGGCCTCCTTATCTGTATTTTCAGCTATAGATTCTTGTGAAAGTTAATTAGTTTATCTTACAGACCTTCTTCCTTCCAAAACCCATATGATTTGTCCCATCTTGAAAACTAGCTACATCAGTTCTCAAATCAGGCATCTCACTCATTACTTAGGCAAACCATGTATGTAAAACCCCAAGCTTTTATTATAAGAAGAATATTAGAAAATAAATAGTAGCTATCAAACTACAATATAAATGGCTTTTTTTAAAGCATTGGATGGAAGGAACTTCCGCACTTTGGTATCCTAGGAGGAAGTAGGAAACAAGAATTCTTGGGGCCTAAATTGGTCCAGATTACTACCAATAAGGTTAAAGTGATCAAGGAAATAATAAAGATGGCTCAAAACTGACAAAAAAGTTATGTTAATAATAAAAGAAGTTCTTTAGAGTTTGATGTGTGGGATTCGGCGTTTTTAAAGATTGCATCGTGGAAGAATATCATTTGATTTGGAATGTAGGGTAAGTTAGCACCGAGGTATATAGGATCATTTGAAGTCACAAGAAGAATTGAACCAGTAGCCTATCAATTGACACTTCCCTTAGTAATGTCAAAGGAGCATGATGTGTTTCATGTGTCTTTACTTCAGAAAGCCATGCTAGATTCATGAGGGATGTAGCATAGAAATGAAGCCAGTAATGATTATGGATAAAGAGGAAAAGAAGTTAAGAATTAAGAAATTTCCCTTGGTAAAAGTGTTATAGACGAACTCCCAAGTCGAGGAAGAAATATAAGAGCAAGAAGAAGAGATGAAAACAAAAACCAAGTTTATTTAGCGGATAAGGTAAGAAAATTAAATTTCTTGGATGAAATTTCTTTTAGGGTGGAGAATATAAAACCCAAGAATTTTATTATAAGAAGAATATTACAAAATAAATAATGTTTACTTTGAAAGGTGTAAAAAATATAGACCAAAATGGTTAAGTAAATAGGATTGGAGTTGAAAATAAGAAATGCAAATTAAAATGGGGAGTAAAATGAGTGTAAGGAAAGGGTTATAAAAAAAAATAATGATAAAAAGAAATAAAAAGAAAGCAAAAGTCTCTCTTGGAAGAAGAGAGGAACCGACACTTCAAATTCAAGAGAGAAGGCAAGGGAGAGCTCTTCTGTAACTTTTAATCTAGAGAGAGAGCCATTCAAACAAAAAAAATTAAAAGAAAAAACTAAAATAACAAATTAAAAAAAATGAAGACAAGAACAAAAAGAATAATATAAATTGGTCATGTGTAAGTGATAAATATATAAAAAATAAAAAATAATTTTTTTCAAAAAAATATAAAGAAAAAAATGAAAAAACTAAAAATATTACAAAACAAAATAAAGATAAGAAATAAAATGGTGATAAATAAAAATAACAAGCATAAAGAGAAAAAAACATAAGAAAAACGAATTTAAAAAAAAAACACTATATAAAAACATTATTCAGTTTAATTATAAGAGTGTTTGAAAGTGTGGTTTATTTTTAAAGTATTTTTTATTTGGAAATGTATTAAAATAATAATTTTTTATTTTAAAAAAATTATTTTTAATATTATTATATTAAAACAATAAAAAACACTTAAAAATATATTAATTTAAAATAAAAAAAATTAATTTTTTTACAACAATTTTAAAATACAAAATCAAAATCAAAGGACGATTTGAAACTCTGTCTCTCTTCTTAGAGAATTGATTATGGAGATTTGGTATAGAGTCTTAGGAAAGATAGGTTTCTTTTGAAGGGTGTTCAAAAGAAAGGAAAATTGACATGTGGGTTTTTAAAGAAGGAGGTCTGGAGTGATATTCTTGTGCTTTATGATATCGAAGTTGTTGTGGTTGTCTTCTCCACAAAAATAAAGCTCTGAGTGTGACGTTGATTCTTGGAACCTCGAACTCATCGACTTATTATTTTTTTATTATATTTTTTTAACGTCTATCTATAATCCTAAATTAAGTGTTCGAATAAGTTTATTATTTGTGCTTTATTGGACGACATTGTTTAAGTGATTTACTATTTATGATTTTGAATTAGGTTTGTGTTTTATTCTCTCTTTTATGATACGTCTTGGTTTTGTTTTGTCTTGGCTTGTCGATGTCGATGGTTTTGCTAATGATGTTTAGCTGGAAGGTTTTGTACTTAGATCTGTGTTAGGTATATGTGATATCTGATTTCCTTGGTATGCATTTTAATATGACAGTAAAGGTTGTGTCTTTTCTAGGGTTGATAGTTTTAATGCATCTTTTTTTGAATTGTGGCTAGAGGCTGGGTTTTGGGTTCGTAAATTATGGATTTTCTCTATTGAGTTTGTTTAGTGATGATTGTTGGTATGATTGTGCCTAGCTTTTGTAGAAGCAAAAGCTAAAGCAGCAATGGTAGTCGATCTTAGTGGGTGGATGATCCACCATCAACTAGGTATGTAGGGAAAATTGATATTTTCCTATATTTAACAAAAAAAAAAGATCTTCCTTGATTTCTTTTTCTAAGCTTTATTTTTTAAATCTGTAGATTGTGTTTTATATCTTGACATTTATTCCCTTTTGCTTTATATTATCTCTTGTTTTCTATTTATTCATGAACTGCATGTTTACAATTTTCCTTGGTATAAAGATATCCAACAGCCTTTCGTGTTCACTGCGCTTACAGGTTCACATTCTTTTGGTTTTGCCTTGCTGCTTATTTTTACAACTCTTCACTATTAGATTTCCTTCGCTTCATTCCAACAACATTAACTGTTCTTTCGGTTTTAGCTGAATCATTTCTTAATTTCATATTGTCTCCATCTTCTAAGTTATTCTTTCCCATTTTATTTTACAAATCAATTAATTCTTTATGCCTTCTAGTTCGATGCTTTCCTTTTTAACACGCATGTTCTTTCTTTATATATATCATTCATTCTTCCTTGTGAGCTTTCTAACTTCTCTCTTTACTCTTTGTTCCCTTTAGGTTCGAAGTTGACATCTTACACTTCTGGTATCAATTCATTCTATCTTTTATAGTTGTTCAATTTTTTTTCTAGTTTTACTTGGCTTTTATTTAATGTGGTTTCTCTTTACTTATCGTATATGTTTTTTCTTTCTTTTATAATTTTGCTTGCAATTCACTCACTTGTACAATTCATCTTGCAGTTAGAAAATTTTCGCTCGGTTTGTGCTACAAGATTTGGTTTGCATGCATAGTTGTTCCCTCCTTCTATGGCCTTAGTTGTGTTGTTTTACCTTTGTGAAATTGCAATGCTTTTAATCTCTTTTTTCTGTTGTTTTTATTTCCCTCTCTGTTCATACTCCTTTTTTTGAAATTTCCTTTCTTAATGTGCCAGGCCATTTATCCCTGAAATTAGATTATTTTTCTTTTTTATATAAGCTTCTGAAATTGTTTTTTCTCCACTATTTTAACTAGTTTTTTCTACTTCACCTATTTTTATCATTTGGTATTTCTTTCCTTTCCCGCCCTTTTCCTCAGCTTTGTGTTCCACACGATGTCTATGCACCTGTCATTTGCTAAATTTTTTTGCCATGTTCGTAAGCGTTGTCTTAGTAGTTGACTTTTTGATGTTTTTTTTTTTCAATTTTAACAGTCTGCTATTTCCATCTGCCTAAGCATAAGTTTGTAGTTCGAAGTCATTATGTCCTTCTATTCTTTTTTTCCACTACTTTTCTAGCATTCTTTGAGGTTTGTTTCTAAAGTTGTTCTGCTTCATTGCTTTGGTTTTGTTTTGCTAATGTTGCGATTAGTTTTTCCCAACTACCACTCTTGCTTTTCCTAATGTTTTTCTAGTTTGTTTCTCTTTCTTTTTATTTTGTTTATTCTTTGATACCCTTTCATTCAGCTTGACCAACATACTGTTTTCTGACAGCTTTATGACATTGATATTTTTGTTTTTTATTGCATGATGTACTAGGAATCGATTTTTGTTATGATAATAAGTCATTCAAGGTGTTATAAAGAACTAATTATTTATATCAATCGGTGATTAAAAGAATAAAATTACTAAGCTCATTTCCATATGTTAACTAGCAATATCATTTGTGGAAAGGTAAGCAAAAATGAGAGTGAAAATGTTGAGAGCATAAAAGCTATATGCTTCACAAGGAAGCTCAATTATACTCTCACAGTTTTCAAGTACATTACATGATTTTATGCAGTTTTTTTTTTCTTGTTTTCATGTTGTAACATCTTTATAATCCATTTTAATGATATTTGTAAACATGTAGATTGAAAATGAATATGGAAATGTAGAGGCAGCATTTCATGAGAAAAGACCACCTTATGTGAAATGGGCAGCAAAGATGGTTGTGGGGCTTCATACTGGTGTTCCCTAGGTAATGCGCAAGCAAGATGATGCTCCTAACTTATTGGTTGGTCTTCGTTTTGCCTATAACAGATTTAATAATTCTTTATAAATTTAGATTGTAAATGAAGGAGGTTTAAATATTAGTGATGGAGCATCAGTAGGACTGGAAAGCAACTTTAGATGTGAAGTAAAATTACTATCCAAGGTTCGAGATTTAATCAAAGGAAGGGTGTCCCCCTAAGGAGATTTATATAAAGTAGACTAATGCTATCCATATTTGCTTCTCTGAATGTTCTCTCATGGTTAAATGCATATTTTAAGAACCTTAACATGAATTTTGGAGAAGCTCAATTGCTCTACTGATGCCCTCGACATTGTTTTTATCTTGAAAATTTTCATAAAGAGTTTGCTTTATGCCAATCTATTCATAAAGTTCAGCAAAGTGGGATTTAAGGATCCAAATTACCAGAACAAAAAAGTATCGATATGCAATAAACTTTGTCAAGAAAGGATGTTTGTTTGCCAAACATTGAAGGTTTAGATTTTGGTGTTTTCCCCTCCAATGGATCTTTGTTGTATACAAAAGAGCTCATCGAAAGTAAAGATGAACTTGAGTTTATAGGGACTGGAGCAGTGACTTTCGCTCTTGAAACAGTTGTGACCCATATGTCAATTGCTCGTTTCAACATGAATTTGCCCCCTCAAGAGTTCAATTGATGATCCTAGAAGGATTAGCTTAGTGTTATCCTCAGGTAATTAACTTACTTTTCAAGTTCCATGTCATTTTTTCCTTAACCCGGAATTGTAATTATCAAATATATATATAATTCCTCTGGCTTGCTGAAATAATGAACTGATATTGCATTTGCAGATAAATTTCACCGAGAAAGCATGCAATATGGATAGAGAACTGGAAAAATATGCATGTGTTGCTCAAATCCTTTATGTTCATTATAAAATAACCTCTTTGAATTTCAATTTCTCTCGGAATATAATTTCTTAATTCAAATACATAAAATTAATATATCTTTAATTCTTTATACCTCATGATTCAAGCATATGTCATTTGTTGGCAATGCATTTTATTTCCATCTCAATATCAACTTTCGAGACATCCACTCTTTTTTTACACTCCACGTGTAAGTAATCACACTTACACGTGGAGGCTTCCAAGATATTTTTACATGATAGGTCACAATATTACTCGCCACCATTCATGATGGTGTCGCACTCAATGTTATCTTTCCTTTTTTCTTCCACAAACACGGGTCATTATAAGAACTTGAACTTGAACTTGAACTTTTCATATGGTCATCATACATAGGTCATTGTTGTATACGTGAAAAATTAAGGATTTTTTTTCTTCAATAAGATAACCTTAAACTTACCACTTTCATGGATGCATAATAAAGACATGTAATATTTAATACAATATAATAAATTTATGACATCTTTTTTAATACATCATTTTCTTAATAAGGTATTCATCCTTTCTTTTTATTATTTTTATAATCCATGCATCATTGCTGTCTTAATAAATATACAATAATTTATTATAAAATATTAACTATTTTTACAAATTTTTTCTCAAAATAAAATAATCTTTAAAGATTTGAACATGATCTCGAGATACCATGCATGGATAAGAAAACACCTATATAACACATAGAAACTTAAAATAAGATTTTCGGTATACAAATATTCATTTAGGAATAATATAACAAAAGTATTGTTTAATCAAATTTCTTGTTGATACCATGATTTCCATTACAATCATCATTTCCATTTTAATTTAACCACTTCCATAAAATCATCACAAATACATTTACTTTATAATCCAAAATAATTTAAAATTTCATTTCCCCTTTACTTACTCATGATCACATCTTAGCTTAATCATTTATTTTATCAGACTATCATAAAACCCTTAACATTTAGAGTCATTATCTTGATTCATCATCTACTTCACTTAATTACATGTCTATAAATCTCATTTCAAGCAACTGATTTTGTATGTTCATTTAACACTAATAGTGTTATTTCTTACCCATTTATTTCTATTTGTTTATTTTAACATTTCTTGTGTCATTTATGGTTTGTTAATATCACTTTTCAATTCTTTATATAATATCTCAATCAAAATCTCAACCATATTATTTTTTCGTTCTCTATTATTACTCATGCTCATTCATGGCTTATTTGTCTAATTTTCATCCTCATTCAATATATTCCTTTATGACTCATCTATATATTCTCATATTCATCTATTTATTTTGCTTATTTATAACCTCTTTATATATTATTCATACACAAATATTATTTTGGCCCATTTATGGCCCATCTATATATTTCTCATATACAAATATTCTTTTGTTCCATTATAACTAAATTTCTGGCTAAATCATATATTTCAAGTCTCAAATATATCTTATGTCTATTATGTTGGCAAATTCAAATATTTTTCCATCTTAAGAAGCTCTTATACCTATTTTGACATTGTCTATTTTTTTCATTTTAAATATTTCTTCTATCTAGGACCTTCGTTGTGACTGAATCAAATGTTCATATTAATTTTTTTTCATTGCGATCAATTTTATTAAATCCCTACCATTGTGGTTTATTTCCATTTCTCGTATTAAATTCCACTATTTATGTCAATTTAATTTTTATACATTACACTCCACCATTGTGTTCCATTTACTTCATAAAATATTAAAATCTTTTTATGAAATAACATTTTTTTTTCATATTATTGTTGTCCGCCCTTGTAGGCATATTTTTCAATTAACATTTATTTCTTGCTTCGTAGGCATGATTCATATCATATTTCAATCGACTGACATATCCATATATTTGTATTCATACTCTCCGTCCAAACAATCACTACCGGATTTAATAGTTTTATCGATAAAAATTTATATCAGTATTTACACTTATATTTTGTCGGTACGTATATTACCGATAGGTTCATAGACGGAAACAATCCATTGTAAAAATTCTAATCAGTAATTTATGGTATGTTGGTGAGTCTATCGGTAATAAATATACCGATGAATTTACAAATAGACAAAGCATGCCAAAAAAATACCTGTTTCATTCTGTTGATATCTCCATCAGTAAATTTAACATATCACCGATAGGAAAACCGTATGTAATGCCATCGGTATTTTTATTTGTCTGTTGATATATCCATCGATAAATATGACATATCACCGACATAATACCATGTATTTTCATCGGTGAATTAACAGTAGCAGTGATATTTGTAGTAATTCTTTTCCAACTCTCTTTGGAATATACCGACAGAGTTAATCCGTCAGTAACCTTGTCAGTAATCTTTTAAAAATATTTTTAAAAAAATATATATTGAACAAAAGTAGAAAAATAATTAAAATAAATTAAGATAATATAAAAATCAAATATTTATTACAAATTTAAACAATGATACGTTCATATACAATAAATCTAAAATAGAGGAGGCGCTAGAGAAGGAGGAGGCTAGTTGTCGTTGGGATCGCGGGGCCAATTAGGAGGTGCACATGTACCACTCATCTGTGATCTCATCTCCATTACCAATCAGCAGAGTTCTTCATAATTAACAGTGGGTAGTTTATATTTTTCACTAAAATGGGTCGTCTGAGCCTAGTTTGAGTGCTTGGAATCGATTGCGAGCATCCAACAATCGAAACACTATAGGTCGCCCGCAAGTTCTCGGTCGTAGTGTTAGAGAGTTTGTACACCCAATTTCTATCGGGTCCACCAGACAATCTTGCCTCCAACCAAAAATCTAGATCAAGGTTTGGATGGATCGAATGATCGTCTCTATATCTCTCCTTCAACTGACTGTTATATATATCCAAGAAACAAAAAAATAAATTAATCAAAATCAAGGAAATAATAACTTAAGAAAAAAATAGTTGAAAACCAACATACCATAAAGAGCTAAGTTTCGCTATCCACGAACTGTTGCACCAAGAACCATAGACTCCTTACATGCATTTCAACAAAAACTCCATCAGGCTTGGATCGCGGGTCCAAGAACTGTAGCCTTTAAGATAAAAATGTTGTTAGTTAAATATATTTATAGAAAATAACTAATAAAAATATTGATGTAATAAAAAAAATCTTGCCATTTTCTTCGCATGCGAAACGAATAGGACGGAGCTACCGGTGTGTGTAGTAATGAAATCGAGAACATGTCGGTTTTGATTTTCTACACCGGACTGTGACTGTCGCATGAAACACGTGGATGTCACATGCTGAATGTATTTTGCCCATACAATCTCTGAGACATATGGCAATCTAAAATCCTTCCAAACCGCTATGTAATTCCAGCATGAAAGCTCTTTTTTTTCATATTTTGTTGATTTTCTTTTGTGTCTTATACCAAAAATCATGCAACCTATATGATACAAATTAATTATCTGTTAGTAAATGAAAAATAAAATTTTAATATTTAGAATAAAAAAATTATCTTGAATTTGATCTTACCTAATTGCAGCGTGATTCTCCCAAATCCTCATCACGACATTATTATCATCTCTCTTATATTCAAATTTTCCCTTGAAGTAAAAATTTATAAAAGAAAAATTTCAGTAATTTTAATAAACTAACCAAATTAACATAAAAATATGTAAGTTAATACTAACCTGGAAAACCATGCATCAACCTGCGGTTTCGATTCAGGATGTTTGGAAACTTGGCTTCATTGAAACAATGAAATTGCAATTGATGATTTAAAGGTCGATATTATTATTCTCGCAACCTCAATGTTTGTAAATCTGAAATTGCATTCGTCAAAAATTATTAAACATGTTGTTATAAAAGCAAAACAAACTTACAATGAAAGATCTTCTTTCCACTGGGCCTCGTACTTGTAGGTAAATAGATCCCGCTGTAAAGGGACCCCCCTCAACGTTGCGGCATCGCACTAGATGAACCTGCATCGTGAGTCGAAGTTTGAGCCTCAAATACCAGTTCTTGGTCAGTACCTAATGACTCGTGAACATCAACATCGCTATTAAAAGAACTAGCAACAATCATGTTCTCGCGACATGCAATAGACTTTCCCCTAAATATCTACATAAATTAAGAGATAAAGAAAATTAAACAATTTCTATTTTAAAAAAAAGTTCAGCAGCACCTTTATTATACAGGAGATTACTCAAAAATTTTAAACTTGCAAATACACAACATATATGCCACCAACTAGTTGATTTTATTCAATTTATTGTAACAATTTAGCATAATTCAATTTCATAGAAAATTCTCATTTTCTACGTAATGATATTTTTAATCCTAAATTTATAAAAAATATTCTAAATTTACAAAAATTCAAAATAATAATTAAAATTAATCCTATATATTTAATTAAAATTGAATAACAAAATTAAAAAAAAACAACAACTAAAATTCAACAAAATATTACAAAACGTATTACAACAACAATTAAAATTCAACACAATTATTAATTTGTAAGTGATAATATTTTTAAATGGAATAAATAAAAAAATAATAATTAAAATTAATCCTATACATTTTGAAATTGAACAAAAATTTGAAAAAAAAAACTAAAATTCAACAAAATAATGAAAAATTATTTCAATAACAACTAAAATTCAACACATTTATTAATTCATAAAATTATTAAAAACACAAAATTAAACAAAAATAATGACAAAAAACAAAACACAAAACATAAAAAAAAGAAGAAAAATGAATGAAAATTTCTTACCTGACGTGCTCAATTTTGGTTGACAATTAAAAAAAAAAACAAAAGAAAATATTTAAAACAAACTTTGTTAAATTGATGGTGTGTTGACAGAATTCATCAAAAGCAACAATCATTAATTAGCATTTCTCTTTATTAAATATTTAAAACAAACTTTTTTTCTAATTTTTAATTGTTTTTCCTCATCTTAATTAGTGGATGAATTGAGAGAATATATACAGCAAACTTTTCAGATTTGTTTACTTGATTTTTTTCTATCTGAGCATGTGAAATTTAGGAATCCTTATAATCAAGTATATATCTCTGTGAAATTATGTCAAATAAATACTAACATAGACGTCAAATTAACACGTCAGCTTGCTGACATCGCTATTGCGTACGTGTGCATGAACATTTCACTTTAATTTTTTAATTAAGTGTTTGTGTTTTTATTTTTTATTTGAGTGTCTGAGATTTTATTTTATTTTATTTTTTTTTATATATATATTCGAGAGTTTTTATTTTGTAATCTTATGTAGGCGGCCATGAACTTTGGAATCTAACAAATACCCACTTCGTAATCTTATACAGGTCATGCGCGCGTGTACGACCAAGCTGGTTCACTAAGCTCAAGACTTAAGACAACATAATAATATTAATTTATTCAAATTAAAAGAACATAATATATGATTGGTAATAAGATTAACCATAGCTAATAAAAATTTGCAGTCATCTTACGCTGTTGCTGTCTGGTTTTCATCTCTGATCTGGTAAGAAACTGTAATTGCTATGTGTTTTATTTTTGTTTTAGGGGTGTGTCCTCCACAGGATTTCAGCGCTGGGTTGTTTTGTTCCCCGGCCTCACTGCTTTTCATTAATCTTTCAAGGTCTTTTAGAAGTGCGTGTTGTGTTTTTTCTTCTGGTTTTTTTTTTCTGCACAATTGCTTAAGTTGACATAAATTGTTCCCTTTCTTGCTCTCTAGCAGCCCATGCATATATAGGTCTATAACTTCTAGAGCAGTGATTAAAGAAGTATAAGATTTTTTGCCTTGGATAGATGGTGCTTGTGCTTCTACTTCTTTTAAAGGCTTATAAGAGAAAATGCATGATTTATGTTGTTAAGATGCATGGTTCCTTTTGAAGCAGCTAAAACAATCAAGTAGAGCACCTCAGAAACTCGACGAAAACTAAAAAAACTCTTTGTTTATGCATGCATGTGGTTAATTTCTGGGCTTGCCTGTTTGCATGGACTTAATTGGGATTAGCTAGGGACTTGAGGCCTCAGATTACTTTCATTACGAGAGAAAACTCTTTCTACGCAAAGCTTTGAGATAATGTGTTCGCAAGATTTTTCATGGGGCATGTCTTTTCAGACCCTACACGGTAAGCATGCTATTTTTTTTTTTATTAATAATGTTGGTATTCAAATTAATTTATTTATGTATATATTAATTAATCCTACAAGTTTTAAAATTAATAATTATATAAATCTCGTTGGTTTCGAACTCATGCTCAAAACCTTTCCTTTTCTTCTTTTTTTTTCTTTTTGTTAATCTAATCATCTAGAAAATGATCACTCTTTACGAGACACGTTACTTGTTTCATCCACCTCTCTTTTAGACTGCAAGTTCTAGTGATGCTGGCTGTCGAAATATAGGAGCTCGGGCTGGCAAAGCACCTAGACAACTACTCCATAGACATCAAACAGGTGCATTAAATGGTTATTATAACATTAGATTGTTCAAAACTGAGATATCTTATGAACAAAGTTGGAAAAAAAAAGAGAAAAAAGTTGTTGCTATGGAGATGATACGAATGTTACTCTCTCTTTTTTTCCAACTAAACTAGCTAGGTTGCTTCCTGGTTTAGTTGGAAAAACATTCAATTCGTGGGCTGCCATATTTTACCACAAGTTTGTGGAGACAACCAAGAGCCCAATAATTATTGTTAACAAAATGATGCCTTATTTTCGACTATTAGATTAATATTGCTCATACTAAATTGCGGTTGATCCATTAAAAAAAAAAAAACTTAGTTCAAGTCATGAAAAACTCTATTTTTTATCATCTGTTTATATAAGGAAAGGCCTGTACGTATGGGCCTTCTCCTTTTTTAAAATTTTATCCACTCAATTTTTTTATTTTTTTACAAGAAAATAAACGAAAAATGCATTTTTTTTTCTAGTTCAGTCGACTCCTCTCATGATAATTATTACAACAATTTGGACCTAACAAAGGAAATTAAGGCCCGTACATATAGGTTTTCTTGATTTTTTTTAAATTTCTTCCGTCTATTTTTTAACAATAATTATTGTTACTAAAATATAACAAATTAAAATATTTTTAGTGAATAAAATATATGCACATCAAAATTAATTTTTTTTTAACTAAAATATAACCACATGATGATTTTCTTTTTCTTTTATTTTTTTTAGCGAATTTCTTTCTCAAACTCAAGAAATAATACATGAATAATAATATAAAGTTTTAGATTAAAATATAAAGGGAAATAAAGTTGGCAAAAGCTACATGCTATTTTTTTTAAAAAAAAAAACTTTGAATGAAAAATATAAAAAAAATCTCATGTTTTTTATTATTTTGATCTTTTTTTTTTAATTTCACGAAAAAAATCAAATATAATTTTTTTAAAATTAAATATTGATTCAATATCATGATATTTTTTTACACTACAATAACTTTATTAAAAAAATTATTATAAATTATCAAGTTTCCATTAACACAACTTGCAAATATAAAATTGAATTTTTTTTTAACAATAAGAATAATAAAAAAATTATATAAAAAAAGACAAGCACCGTAAAAATAGTAACAGAAGGGAAAATCATTATTTTTCCAATTCTGATCTTCTTATTCTCAGTTTTTTGTAAAAATAAAAATTTTGTTTATTAATATAAACTTAAACAAACTATCAAAATCTAATCCTTACTACTCAATGTAATGTGTAAAGATAAATGTTTTTTTTTAAATCAATTAAAAAAAAACATTGATTCAATCCAATCTAAAATGTTGTGTGTTTATGAAACCGTGTTTTCCCACGCTTTTAAGGTTCTTGTTAATTAATGTTTGGAAGACGAAACAAAATTAGGGCCAATTCCGAGCGTGATTTACACGCGCCCACAAAAGCCCGCCAGTTTGCCCCTTCCTCTCCCGCCATTACGACACCAGATTATATAAGGCCACACTTCAGTTTCTTGAGCTTTTATAAACCCCAACAACGAAACCCTAATTTTTTGATAATCAAATATGGGTGAAAATAACAATTTTGATGAACAGAACAAGCTCCCTGAGCTCAAGCTAGGTAAAATAATCAATGTTTTTGTTTTGTTTTTTTTTTTTCGGGGTTGAGAAATGATTTGATTTCTTGAAATTTTTGTATCAGATGCTAAGCAGGCTCAAGGATTTCTCTCTTTCTTCAAAACCCTCCCCCATGTAAGTCCTAATTAATCTCTTAATTGCTTGGAAAATTAAGCATTTCTTAAAGAAAATAATTTTGAGTTCTGGGTTATTTATTTATAGTTTTGTTTTAGTGTTTTGACTTTTTTATGAATTACTTATTTTATTTGGGCGTGTTTCGTTTTTGCGTTTGATGTTGCAGGACCCTAGGGCGGTTCGGGTCTTTGATAGGCGGGTCAGTTCATGTTTGGCCTCTTATTGAACCTCTGAATTATTTCTATCTTGATCTGATATGGAATGAGTTCATCTCCATTTGGCATTACGTGTTGGGTTTGATCTTTAATTGTGAAACTTTACTGTTTTAGTACGGAATTAGTAGTATGATTTAGGGAATCCCTTAAAGGGATCAATGAACACTGTTTCCTTTTGAGGAATTCAGTATTCTTACAATCCAATGACGATACTGCTTTTATAGGAAATTTATCTTTGTTGTTTCTTGCATTCTATTACCTATTCAATTTTGTTTTGCCATCAATATTTCAACACCAAGTCATTCACAAGGAAAACAATATGTCTGTGTTAGAAATGATATTGATGTCCACCACTGGTGGCATCTCCGAAGAAGTTTGTTTCCTAAGTAAAGATGCTATTTCAAACTAGCTCAGATACACGCATGTATAGATTATTAAAATGCAAGCCAGAATTATAAGGTTTTCTGTAAATGCTACCCCTTTTCTTATAACATGCATGTTTTGTTTTTTTGTTATTGTGATGATTATGATCTCACAAATTACCAGCTATTGTTCTTCATAAGTAGAATTTATAAGTATTTCATTTTGGTTTCTTTGTTTGTCTTAACAATTGTCAACTTTGTTATTAATCTTGTTTAAATATGCAGGACTATTATACAGTTCATGCTGAAAATGCGACCTTCATTGCAAAGACATACTACCACACTACGACTGCTTTGCGCCAGTTGGGGAGTGGATCTAATGGTCTTTCTAGTGTGAGCATTAGTAAGAACATGTTTGAATCAATTGCCCGGGATCTTCTTTTGGAGAGAACAGACCATACTCTTGAGCTCTATGAAGGGAGTGGATCCAATTGGAAACTAGTGAAAAGTGGGACTCCTGGAAATCTTGGCAGTTTTGAAGATGTTTTGTTTGCAAACAATGACATGCAGGATTCTCCTGTGGTTGTTGCACTCTTGTTAAACTTCCGTGAAAAAGGGTGCACTGTTGGGTTGAGTTATGTTGATTTAACAAAAAGAGTTCTGGGGTTGGCTGAATTTCTAGATGATAGCCACTTTACAAATGTGGAGTCAGCTTTAGTTGCCCTCAGTTGCAAGGAATGCCTTTTGCCCATGGAGAGTGGCAGGTCCAATGACTGTAGAACTCTGCATGATGTTTTGACCAAATGCGGTGTGATGTTAACTGAGAGAAAGAAAAATGAATTCAAAACAAGAGATTTGGTGCAGGATCTTGGTAGGCTTGTCAAAGGTCCCCTTGAACCAGTCCGAGATTTAGTTTCTGGTTTTGAATTTGCACCTGGTGCTTTGGGAGCATTATTGTCCTATGCAGAATTACTTGCAGACGAGAGCAATTATGGTAATTATAGAATTAGAAAGTACAATCTTGACAGCTACATGAGACTTGATTCTGCTGCCACGAGGGCACTGAATGTCCTTGAAAGCAAAACTGATGCAAACAAAAATTTTAGTTTATTTGGTCTCATGAATAGAACTTGTACAGCTGGAATGGGAAAAAGATTGCTTCATATGTGGCTAAAACAGCCTTTATTGGAAGTAGATGCAATCAACTCCAGGCTAGATTTGGTGCAGGCATTTGTGGAGGATACCGGGCTTCGCCAAGATCTAAGACAGCATCTGAAAAGAATCTCAGATATTGAACGACTGATGCACATTGTTGAGAAAGGAAGAGCTGGCTTGCACCATATTGTGAAACTTTATCAGGTGAAATTCAATTTTCTGTTTCCTGTACTCATTCCTTAATGCATGTGCTTGATGTAGGATGGCCGGGTTAGTGATTATTTGACTAGACAATTAGTTAAAACTTTGTCTCTGATCCATTTTCTACCAAGTTGTTTAGTATTTCATGCCTATTTCTGCTTATTCTCACTCTCCATCTTTGGTTGAGGAGAATTATATGGTGCTTTTAGAGTAGAGTAGGTCCTGGTATGGAAAGTGTAGGTTGTTTTCAGCTGAAAAGCTTGCTAGTGTTTGTATTCTTCCTTTTTTGGCACTCTCTTTCCCTTGATGCTACTGAGAAGTAGTATCGAAGGTGGCCTAGTGTTACATGGAACTTGTAGAGTGGAGTTGCAACCTGTTATGGAACTGAAATGCTGATCAATCTTCAGAAAAGAACTTGCTGGTGTCATCTGCAGTTGTACTTTTTGTTTGTTTTCTTTCTTTCTCAGCTTCTTTTGCTCTTTTCTTCTTATGCTATGTAGTAGTGTCCATGCTGTGAAGTTCATACTATCCTTTAAATAATTATTCATGTTGCTTTTTTTTAACTAATTAATTATCACATGCACTGTGTTCTACGCTATTTTTATACAATAATTGTATTTTAATCTCTCAGTTAATGTGCCTCTGTTTTTCTTTTTAACTTGATACATTTTTGGGATGCAGTCCATCATAAGACTGCCATACATTAAAGGTGCTCTGGAACGATATGATGGCCAATTTTCATCCCTTATCAAGGAAAAGTATTTGGAGTTCCTTGAGGTGTGGACTGATGATAACCACTTGAATAAGTTCAGTGCTCTTGTGGAAACCGCTGTTGACCTAGATCAACTTGACAATGGGGAATACATGATTTCACCTAGTTATGAAGCTGCCTTAGGTGCACTAAAAGCTGAACAGGAGTCATTGGAGCACCAGATACACAATTTGCATAAACAAACTGCTTCCGATCTTGACCTTCCTCTAGATAAGGGATTGAAGTTAGATAAGGGAACGCAATACGGTCATGTCTTCCGAATTACAAAGAAGGAAGAGCCAAAAATACGGAAAAAGCTAACCACCCAGTTTATTGTCCTTGAAACTCGTAAGGATGGGGTAAAATTCACAAACACAAAACTTAAAAAATTAGGTGACCAGTACCAAAAGATAGTTGAGAAGTATAAGGGTCATCAGAAGGAGCTTGTCAGTCGAGTGGTTCAAATTACAGCAACTTTCTCTGAGGTATTCATCCTTTATCATGTACTGACTTCGACAGCTCTTATTCTTGATTAATGCAAGTTTTATGCTGCAGGTGTTTGAGAAATTATCTGGCTTGCTTTCTGAAATGGATGTCTTACTTAGTTTTGCTGATTTGGCTTCTAGTTGTCCTACTCCATACACAAGGCCTGACATCACTCCATCTGTAATTATTTGCTTCATTCACTCCCTTCCTTTAATCTATCTTCTTGTTTTGGAAAAGCGTTATGGTATGATATTTACCGTCTTTGCTGTTATAGGATGTGGGAGATATTATATTAGAAGGGAGTAGACATCCATGTGTGGAAGCTCAGGATTGGGTGAATTTTATACCAAATGATTGTAAACTTGTGAGTATTCAATTGATGAAGGAGAGCATGCTCCTTCTGGACTTCTAATATCCAAGAGCCCCATTAATGTTTCTTTGTTATCTTTCCATGAATCAGGTCAGGGGAAAGAGTTGGTTCCAAATAATCACAGGGCCTAATATGGGTGGGAAATCCACATTTATTCGGCAAGTATGGATGTTTTTATGATTCGGTTTGATGCCTCTATTCGTCACTTATTCTGTCTTTCATTATATCACTCTCACCGCTAGAATTTTTAGATCTTATTGATATTTCAGTCTGTCAATGCATTTGACTCAACACAAATTGAGTTGATGTTCATCAATGGGAGACACCAAAGTTCCTCTCAATTTCTTGTTTCACAAGATCTTCAATCTATCAAGTTAATCGACAATTTTCCAGGATTGCTATATCTGTATATTTTGGTTTCATTTGCAGATAGGTGTGAATATTCTCATGGCCCAAGTTGGTTCTTTCATTCCTTGTGACAAGGCTACCATTTCTGTACGTGATTGCATTTTTGCACGTGTGGGTGCTGGTGATTGTCAAGTGAGTCAGTGGAATAGCCTTTTAAAGTTCAAACTATTGAAAATGAATGGCATGGATGCAACAAATTTGGAAGTTATCTGCTTTTGCTTTCTAATTACCTTTTGCTCTTTTCTGCATATTTATTATCTTGATTTTTACTCCAGGATTGTAAAGCTCTATGCTCAATAATCACCAATTTCAAAGTTCCTACACACTTCATGTCTGCTGTTGAAATGCTCATGTACTCAACCTATTATTTGCCTTAGGAAAGGTCACCTTTGCAGGATGTAGCTGTGAACCTATGTTATGTTGTATCAATGCACAAGATTAAATCTAGCTACTTTTCCCTGCTCTGCTATTTTAAAATGTAATATGTTTGTGTGTTTTGATAGGGAAATGTTTGATAACGAGATACAATCGTAAACATCAGCTGTAGCCTGATGTATGTGTTGCATTGAGTTTTAACTACTTGTAGAAATAAATTAGAGTGCATCTCAGGAAGAGCATAAAAAAAATAAATACCTGAATTGTTGATACCATTTACATCCAAATGCTAAGGTACAGAGCAAATAGATCTCCTTTCCATTTGTGCTTCTGAGGATGTAAAAAATAAGATTTCAATCTCAAATAGCAGTCTATTAATGCATCGACAGCAAAAAATTCAATTTGAAATATGTTTGGTATAAAACTGTCTTAGTTCAATATTTTTATTAAGCCACTAATTTGATTCTCATCTCCTTATCCAACTAAATCTATATTCATCCTAGACTAGTTGAAAAACTTGAGCTAAACCCTCTTACTCTTTAGATCTTTTTTTCTGGCATTAGTCATTAATTTGAACATGTAAAGTATTTGTAATACCATTATATAATGGATTATTTTAGCAGCATAGACTTCAAGATATATAAAATCTTTGGACCTAATCAAAACATGCTACAAAATGCCTGTCAGATAATAGATGCAGTTGATAACGACTTAATTCCAAAAAAAAAAGTCATTCTGTTGTCATATGCTGATAGTATCAGGAAACTTCTACTAGTATATTTGCTAGTACACTTAAAGTAGTTTAACCATGTGATAAGCATGGACCAATTTGATTTATGCCTGTAAAATTTACCTGTTTAGTTTTTGTGCTTTTTGCTTTTTTTTTAACCTGTAAATTGTGTCCAGAGAGTTTGAAACTGAACCACATATTTTAGTGATTACTTGGTGTCCCCTGTAATTAGCTCTAATTAGATCTCACTTCTGTATGGTGCTGTGTCTTGAGTATCACATTCACTACTCGACTGTTTGACTGTTTTGTTTCTGTAAAGTAGATTACATTACTTGCTTACAATGAAAGGGTGGATGTTACATGTTTCCTTGCTATTGAAGTTTATGCTTCTGTTTCCTTTCTTTTAGATGCGTGGAGTTTCTACTTTTATGCAAGAAATGCTTGAAACTGCTTCAATCCTTAAAGGAGCTACAGATAGGTCATTGATAATCATTGATGAGTTAGGCCGCGGGACATCAACTTATGATGGATTTGGTAGGTTTCAACAATTTCCAGAGCCTTGGGATAGTTGGTTTTTATGGGTTTTTTATTTGAAGTTGTGGTTGAAGCTCTCTAAAATCATTTAACCTAAAAAAGTATCAGTTAAAGTTTTTTAAAACTGTTAAATGGATGTTATGAAATTTTCTATCTTTTTTTTTTCCCCTTTTCATTCCTGTTATTTGAAAGGTATGAACTATGTCTGCTCTCCTTACTTAAATCATTATGGTTTAAAGAATTGTTCTCCTATTGAAGTTACAAGCATCTAATTAGACTTCTTTGGGGTTTGAGAGTTTCTGAAAATTAACCGTGTCTGCTCTCCTTTTTCTTGATGAGTTCGGGGAAACTACTTTTCTTCATTTATTTGTAGTTTTGACTGTGGAGTTTTCTGCTTTTAAACATTGCTTAGAGCCTCTTTTCACCTTTGGTTGGAAGTGATGAAGTAGCTTTATTGTTTGATCCATATTGGAATTTATTGTTTGGTTTGGTTAAACCTCATAGATAAACATAATTTTGTTTATCATGTTTTGTTCTGTTTCTTAGGCTTGGCATGGGCCATATGTGAACACCTGGTTCGTGAGTTAAAAGCACCTACTTTATTTGCAACCCACTTTCACGAACTGACTGCATTAGCTCATCAAAAAGCTGACCATGAGCCACATTCGAAGCAAATTGTTGGTGTTGCAAACTATCATGTCAGTGCACACATCGACTCATCAAATCACAAGTTGACCATGCTGTACAAGGTAAATGCATTGAGGCATGGCCTAAGCACCTAGAATTACAGGTGCTTGATTGTATGCCTTTTGTTTTTTATTTTTTCAAAGACTAGCTTATATCATAATTTTGTAGCTGTTGTTTCTGCCTTACCTTTGATCTTTGTAATTAACTGATTGGATTAGTGTAAGAGTAATAGGACTATAAATGACGTGAAGGAGAAAAGACCTTTGAGGGAGAGGGTTTTAGAGTTTTCCTTTGCCTCTCTCCTTTCAATTCCTCTCTTTGTCGTTTAGCAAGCTTTGCTTACATAATGAAAAAACTAGTGGAGGAAAAGGAAGGAAAATGAGGAACTTCAATTTTTATTTTATTTAATTTTTTTGGGTTTTGTATTTTCTATTATGATATGAGTTCTATTTGACACAGAAACAACAGTCTTCAATCATTATTCTTAATAGTGGGGCATATATCATTGTTGGACTAGCAATTTTAGGATTAGTTTCTGACTAGATGCGATTCTTCTGCTTTTGAGTGACTGGGTTAGCAAAAATAAGTTTAAAATGCTTACACTAACGACCTTCTTACAACCTTGAATTCCAGGTTGAGCCAGGGGCTTGTGATCAAAGTTTTGGTATTCATGTTGCAGAATTTGCAAACTTTCCTGAAAGTGTTGTCGCCCTTGCCCGAGAAAAGGCAGCTGAATTGGAAGATTTCTCACCTGCTGCAATCATTTCAGATGATGCTAGAGAAGAGGTTCGTCTTTAATGAATCCAAAAGCTTCTAGCTCAGCATCGGCTCTATACCATCTGTATAGCCTTCTATTTATATGAGCTTTCTGATAATTTCTGTTGATAAGCCTTAGATTGATACAGTGGTATTTAGGCTAATGTTATACAAGCCTTGACGTTTCAGTTAGTGTCAACATTTGAAGGGATGTTTGACTTCTCCTTCTTACTTAGGCAAGCCATCCAGAGTTTACATGCCAGAGTATCAAGACCTTTGGCTTGATGCTCCACTACTGTAGTTTGAAAAACAACTTCGAATTCAAGTTGATTGACTGAGATAGCACTATGGAGTATAGATTTCCTGTCAGTAATCTCCAGTGTTTGAGCCAGTCTTGAGGGGAACATCATGTCACTCTTTGGCAGTCCCAAAACTTTCATGCTGTATAGCATTCTCGAAACATTTTTCTGTTTCTGATAGCAAAGTTTTCACGTGAACTGAACTTGGTAAAATGATGCCATACTATCACAAAGCATTCTATTAGGTTGGAATATTGACTTACTCATTTATGATTTGTAGGTTGGATCCAAACGAAAGAGAGAGTGCAATATGGATGATATGTCAAAAGGTGCAGCTCGGGCTCACCGGTTTCTGAAGGACTTCTCTGATTTGCCATTAGACACAATGGACTTGAAGCAGGCTCTGCTACAGATAGGCAAACTGAAAGATGACTTGGAGAAAGATGCAGTAAATTGCCATTGGCTCCAGCAATTCTTCTAGTTGTCCTTGGATGGAATATTTGAATTAGACATTGCAAAGTCTCAACGAGTACAATATTTGAACATTATGCTTGACGCAGGTATTGGGTTTTGTAATCATCCCTTGGCTGGATGAGTGGTCTCTTAAAATCTTGTTGGGGCTCAGATCAATTTTAGGTCATGTAGGGGATTGGTCTCTTGTATCTGAGCTTGTGTAATTTATCCTTGTTGGGGCTCAAACCAATTTCTTTTATTTACGTATATAATTTATGAGCTATTCTAAGAAAATGGAAAAAGGATTTCTTTCGTTTGCATTTAGCAATCCGACCAAGTTCATGCATTGCCTCAAACAATATTAGCTTTTGAGTAGTTTTTCTCATGTAGGATTAAAATCTGAGCTTTCCCCATCCCTTTTTTTGGTTGGTTGAAGTGCTTTTCTCACTCCTTAAGGGATGATTGTTTATTTCTTTTTTCTTTTATCTTCAAAGCGTGTTTTATGTTACCATTGCCATGACCTTGCCAACGGCATCAAGCTTTTCTGAATGACCCATTAGTTTAAAATCATACGTGTGGGAGAATTCCTAAACCGATTCATCCTTGTCCCTATTTTTCTCATTGGTAGAAATTATGGCAAAACTTTTATGGCCATTGAATCATTGCTCGTACTTCTTGCAATCAGCTACGGAGATTTGTGCCACAAGATGCATCGTTTCTTCTGATTTAATGTCTGGAAATGAAGCGAGGAGGGGTTTATGTCTGAGCTGATTGCAAGAGACAAGTTTGTTGAGGAAAAGAAAGAGACGGTGAAGATAAGTTATAGAGTTCTTTTTTTGAGAAAACGAAGATGAGTATTTTTGGAATAATATTTTTTATTTGAAATTTTGTTGCAAATCAAAAGTCTCTCTTATGTGCTTTTGCTTATTTTTATGATCTTGATTCCATGTATAATTCAAATTAATACCATTAAAAGAATTCTAAACACAATAATTGATTTAACTATTGAAATTGAATTCAATTCCAAGAGT
>Ga0325411_1001414_pt1 | contig 26755 bp, 11 predicted proteins | sample PopdelMetagenome_13_FD_206181 | JGI IMG/M metagenome (GOLD analysis project Ga0325411, IMG submission 206181) | Populus deltoides microbial communities from Bellville, Georgia, United States - Xylem-PdIQD-R4 | ecosystem: Host-associated > Plants > Phyllosphere > Stem > Wood/Secondary xylem... | reverse complement strand
CAAACAGGTTTCGTGAAGAAACGAATCCAAATTACATCCCGAAGCATCAAAACCGACATCCAAGTTTTAATTTAGGCAATTTAGCTCCTCAAGTAAATCAATCCAGAAGGTCAAGGAAGGCAACCACCAACCTCAAGCCACCTACCTCAAATCACCAACCACAAACCAGCCACCAGCCGCTAGTCGCCTTCACACTACCACCATCTCTTGATGTTCACATTTGAACTTTGATTTTTCTTACTTACAATTTGTGTATAAATAGACAGCTAAGTTTATGCTATGAAGAGAGCCAAGAGGGAAGGAAAGGGAGCCAAGAGAGAGGGAGAGGGAGTGCAGTAGAATAAAAGAAAGAGGGGTGGCAGCCATAAGAGAAGAAACACAAATTCTCCCTTCTACAAATCAGAAATTATGTATTCTTTCATCTTTAGGAGTAGTTGTTCAATAGATATGCAAGGCTAAGCTCGTTTTCTTGGTTGCAAGGACGCAAACACCTTCAGATTTCAAGAACTGTGAGATTTATTCTTCCATATATTTTCGGTTTGTATTATGAATGAGTATGTTTGTTTTCCTATGCATATTTCCTATGATTGTTTATCTTAATTGCTAGAGCGGACTCTAAGTTATTATTGTGAACAATCTATTGCTAAGTTTGATATCAAAACCGGAGTTGTGGTATATAAACTTGTGAAGCAACTAAGCTTGATAATTGTAGCGGAACTACGTTATTAAACTTAGGGAGAACATTCGATCAAAATAACACAAGCTGACAACTTGGTTGTTAAGATTAATGAATTTATCTAGATCTTAAGGCTATCATTGGATTAAATCATTAGTGCGGACACTGTGATTGTTTGTTAGTTAGGGTTAGTTATACGGCGGATCCGTTAATTAATCAACGTTAAGAAAAGATAAAAATTCAGAATATAAACTGGAGTTTCGTTTCAAGGATCGGTTGTGATTTCTGTAGATGGATGTGTGCTTGCGACCAAGGTTTGTTTTCTTGATATATTTCAATTTCAATTGATTTTATTTGCTATTGTAATTTCTACCATAGTTTAGATCATTGCACATCAAACCCCCTCAATTACATAACATATAGCATAAAAATCTGAACTAAACCTTCCTCATGGGATCGACCCCTTACTTGCTCTATACTATCTTGTGTGTTTTAAGTTAGGGTAATTAAGTTGTGCGACCGCGACATCGCAACAATGAATGTAGGGTCGGGCGCCATTTAAGAGTGGGAATGAGAACTTTTGGAACCAAAGTAAATGTTTGTTAGTTATGTGTATTTAGTATGTGTTGTTGTATTGATGAGGATTAAAATGAATTTAATTATGCTATTTAGTTGTAGTTGAATTTTCAATGTGACTTGAAAAAAGACTGAGAAATTGATGAAATAATTAATTTGTTGGATGATTTATATTTCTCTATTCTCCCAAGCATTCATATTCTTATTCTTAGAGAATTTATCATACACAAATAAGAATAAACACTTATATTCTTAGAATTTGAGGGTCATTCTCTGATTTATTGGAATCCTTTATTAAAAATCACTAATTTTATTATTAAATGGTCCCTAAATCTCATAAAAATGGATTGTTTTGTAGGTGTTATATCTTTTATCAATAACCATTAACTTCGTGAACTCTGAAAAAAGAAATATTAACTAGAATGTGTAATTACCACTATTTAAACATTAAAACAAACTTCATTTATAAGAATATTGAAATTCAGAACATCATGAGAATTATTTTTTATCCTATTATTTTAATCCGATCTGGAAATAGAGATCAAATGCCACGTGGTAAGTCAACTTAGTCACTGGCCAGAGACAAAGAGCATACACCATATACACAAAACTAAACGAAAGAAGGGGAATAAAAACGTCACGAATTAAGCAAAGCAGCAATAACCATTGTAATTGAGGTTTGATGTATGAACTTCATCAAGAATACTGAAGAAGGGTATGGAAAATATAAACATTTAAATTTATTAGGATCCAAAATAAATTAAGCTAGGTGTAACAAACAAGTAGCCTTGTAATTTATTAGGGTAGTCTATAAAAGAAAATGAGCAATCTATTGTCTCGTGATTACACTAATGCCTTGTTTGTTTTCAAGAAAACACTTTCCTAGAAACCATTTTCCTTACTTTCCTATGTTCGGTAAACATACGGAAAGTTAGTCAAGGAAAATGAATTCCGGTCAAAGTAAAAATTAAACCTTTATGGCAGGAAAGTGTTTTCCTTTTCTTATCCTAAGGAAAACACTTTCCTTTCTTTACAAAAAAAACATAACACGATACAAAATACAAATCCCTGTCTCTCTCTCTCTCTCTCTCTCTCTCTTAAATCTCTTTATCAGAAACAATTGAAGCACATCTCTTTACCAAGAACAATTGAAGCATATTCCTCTTATTTCAGGTAACTCCTTTTCCATAAATGTCTCTCTATTATTTGCCTTATATTTTCATCTTCTTTGTTTAGATCTGTAATTATAATAATGGCATAAATCTTATTTAATTTTCTATTTTTTTCACAGAAACCAAACAAAACATTGATGTTTTGTTTGGTTTATGGAAAAAAACACAGCAACCCATGCTCTGTTTTTTTCATTCCAGTTGATCTCCCTACTTGTTTTTCGTGATTTTTTCCAAACCATTTTCAATTTCATAGTTGATCTCTCCACTCCCTTTACATGATGTTCCGATAAACTTCCTCTCTAGCATGTCCCTATTTGCTTTACCCAACAACAGAGCTTTGCTTTACCCTTTCTTACCCTGCCTTTGGACTCGTATTTTGAACCTCCTGACCTCCTCTTCCCATCATCAATTCAAGCATTCATTCATATGAAGGACTAATAAACGAACCTGAATATACCAATTCTATATCCTTTGCACTGCCTAAAGAAATCCCCTTTCGCTGAGAAGTGAACGAGCGATAATATGAGAGGAATAATTTGTTTAAATGGGAAAGATCTACTTTCAATTCCACTCTATCTCTTCCTCTGCCTCTCCTTTTCTTCAATTACTTCTTTTCTAGTAGAACCCAACCCACCCGATGATGCCTCATCGCATCATCTTCTCTTCATCCTTTCCCATCCTAAATGGAAAAACACCCTTATTTCCAAAGGCTAATCCCAAATTTGCTACCTTTGGCTCTCCTTCTCATTCTCTTCTGCTTTCCTATAAATTTTGAGATTATGTGGTGTTGGCGAGAAAATCTGCATTTCCATAATTAAAGTTTGGGTCTCTGTTGATGATGTGTGTTTTCTGTTTGTTTTTTGTTTTGGTATTTTAAAGCAAATGAATAAAGATGTCAGTGATATTAAGTTCAAGTTAAGTGTTAGAAAAATTGAAAGGTTTGGTAGAAAAATCGTAAAGGGTCTGAACATATAATTTTGCAATAAAAGTATATGTTCAGACCGTGAAACATAAGGTTTGAGAATTTATAAAATAATATACTTTAAGGCCTTCTCTGTTTAGGGAATCAGATATCATTGCCGTAACTATTATACATTGTCAGCTTCTTTGAGCATAACTTCTTGTTTTGATTGTGTAAATATTTATATGCTTTTTTTTTAATGTTTATTTCCCCAAATTTTTAGGTTTTGTTATCAGAAAACTTCACTTTCTTGTTATGGATAGTAATATTATTCATGCAACATGTATGGCAGTAGTTGTATTTGTGATAGCTATAGGGGTAGCTATTATTGAACAAGAAAGAAATAAAATTTATATATAAAGAGAACCATGTATAAATGCAATTGCTTAACGAGAATTCTACATTGATAGCATTTTGAATCGAGGTGATAGACATTGCGTTGAACAAATTAGTATGAAACCAATTGTCTTATATAATTTGTGTGATGTTCTCACAATTCGTGACCTATTACGATCAACTCAAAATGTGTCTATTAGGGAGCAAATAATTGTGTTCTTACAAATTGGAGGCCAAAACCAAAGATTTCATTTTATTAGTGGTATATACTATAGGTCTGTTGAAACTATCCATCGTTACTTTAGAATTATTTTAAAGCAGTTCTTAAGTTATACAAACACCTTATTAAAAACCCAAGGGATATAGTTCCTGCAAAGATAATGAATAATCAAAGCTTCTATCCTTATTTTAAGATATGAGAACAATACCAATATTTTTATACATTAATTAATTACATCTAAAAGAAAATGTTATAAATTATTTTTTCATGTTTATATAGGATTATGTGGGAGCAATTGGTGGTATCCATGTTCCTGCAAATGTTCCTGTTGAGATTCAAGGAAAGTTTTGAGGTTGAAAAGAAGGAACAACACAAAATGTTTTAGCAGCTATAACTTTTGATTTGAAGTTTATATATGTTTTAGCTGGCTGAGAAGGAAGTGCACATGATTCACGGTTTTTAGGTGATACATTATCAAGACCTAGTGGTCTAAAAATTCCAGAAGGTATATAATAAAGTATTTATTATATGCAATAAACATTTAAAATGTCTAATTAGATAAAGATAGTAATAGGTTTTTTTTTTTAAATTTGTAGGGAAATATTATCTTGGTGATGCTGGTTATGGTATTCGTAAAGGAATCATTTCTTCTTTTCGTGGAGTTCGATATCACTTGAATGAGTTTACAAAACATTCACCAGAAAAAAAAAAAGCTATTTAATCTTCAACGGTCTTTATTGAGAACCGCTAATGAGCGAGGGTTTTGTATTTTGAAGAGTCGTTTTAGATCAATTGATGAAAATCTTTTTGGTCTTATGAAACACAAGTAGATGTTGTGCTTGCATGTTGTATTATTCATAATCACATAATGAGAGTTGATCTTTATGACTTTCTTATGGAAGAAATATGTTCGAAAAGTGAACCAATTAGATAAACAATCAATTTAAGTTAACAAGAGGAGAGAGAAGAGAATAAGGAGAGGATAACAAAAACAGAAATGATTGCATCAACCATTTGGAATGCTATAACACTCAAAGAAAACTAGTAATTGAGTGTTAATTATATGTGTTTGTTTTTATTATGTCTTGTTTTAGTTTGTATTATCTTTGTTATGTATTTGGATTGTTTGTTGACTTTATTATAATTTCTTATGTATTTTATGTATTCTCTTTTAAATATTAATTGTAGTTTTTATATTAAATTTATTAAATCTAAATATTGTATGATTTTATTTTGTATAAATTTATAATTTTTTTTTAGAAATGAGTACCACACAAAATGAAAAATGCAAGGGCAAACACTTCACATCGTCTAATCCTATGTCTTACATGTTACTTAGCATAATAGCTGAGGAGGCACTTTAAGGAAACAAACCTTCTTCCACCTTTAAAGTAGAATCTTTTGTTAAGGTGGCTATAGAAATTAGTCAAAAGTTCAACATGCAATGTGAGCCAAGCATGTAGACAATCATATCAAGTCTACGAAAAAAGAATGAGTAATAATAACCAAACTTAAAAATAAAAGTGGCTTTGGTTGGGATGATTGTTTGAAGATGATTACAATTTTAAAAGATGTATATGATGAAGAAGTGAAGGTATGATAAATATTATACTCTTTGTAATTTTTATATTTATTTTTGTTTCCAAAATGTTATACAAGGAACTAAAAAATTGCATATTCTAAACTTTATAAACAGGCACATCCCAATCATGACAAGTATCTCAACAAAAAACTTGATATGTATGAGACAATGACAATTATTGTTGGAAAAGACATGGCAACTGGAAATTATGTCAAATCATATGTTGATGTCAACTTGGAAGAGAACACTGAAGATCAATTAATTTCAATTGAAAATGAAGGAGAATATGAAGAAACTTCAAAAAGAAAAGAAACATCTTCCTCTAGTGCACAAAAAAGGCAACATAGGAAGAGAAATCGCATTTATGAAGATGATGTGTTGAAAAGTTGTCTAAAAAGATTGGAGATGTAGCATTTGCAATTCAAAGCCTCAACAAAAATCAACTTAATGGTAATGAGCTATATACAGAAGTGATGAAAATTGAAGGCTTTGATGAGATCACTTTTGAGGATGCATTTAATCACTTGGTCCAAAATGAAATGTTGGCAAAAGTATTTATGGTAAAAAAAATGCTAATTTGAGAAAAATTTGGGTTCAGAATTTTGTGAACCAACACTACTACAAGCTTGATTGCTAAGATGATTTTACTATGATAAGAAAGTTTATGTTTGTTATTTGACAAGTATGTTTACTTGTTTAATTCGGTCTAGCATGTTTATGTTTGTTAATTTGAACTAATATGTATGTGTATGACATCAAAACTTAATATTTATGCATGGCTATGTTTAATGTAAGATATTTATATTTATTTCTTAATGCTTATTTCAATTAAAGGGATATTAAAGGGATAATTGCTCATACCCGTAAAAAAAAAAAATCTTTATCCAAAAAACCAATCAAAATATTTTTGTATTTCTTTATCTTTTAAAAAAATCATCATACCAAAAAAACCCAAATATCTAACTATTACTTAATACCATAAACTTATTTGGCTTTCTTCATACGAAAAAAAACATATTTTAAGCTTTTAAATTTGAAAAAAATATTAATATGTTTTACTTAAGAAATATTTCACAAGGTTATATCTCTGTAATATTTTATGACATATATAGTTATATTTTATAAAATAAGCTATATATGAATATAGAATATAATAAAAAAAAATTCATCATTATACTTTTTATATTTCATTCTTTTATTGTAAGTGATTAAATATTTATATTTAATATTTATATATATTAGATAAACTTGAAAAAAAATTAATTCATTAATAAATTATTTTCCAGTTCATTTTCCATAACATAACCAAACACTGAAAAGTGTTTTCCAGTTTATTTTCCATAACATTACTAAACATCAGAAAATAATTCACTTTCCAGGAATTTACTTTCTATGTAAACCACTTTAAAAAAAACTATTTTCCGACAAACAAACATGATTTAAATATTAAAAAAAAATCGCAAGAGCGTAGTAGCTAGAACTAATTATGACTGAAATTTAAGAAATTATAATATAGTGGAGAGAGAGAGAGGGGGGGGGGCAAGGGTGTAGTAGTCATCATTTATAAGTCACGAACCTTTATTGTTTTTTCAATTGGATTATGTAATTCACTAAGCAAGGACTTGATTATAATTTTACTTAGATACATTGAGCTAAAACCACGACATGATTGGTTGGTGGTGAAATACAATACATATTTGTTACATCTTCTTAATAATATTAGATTAATTATAAAAAACAATTGCCTACTATTACCATTGTTGCACCCAAATTGATTGAAAAATATTAAAAACACAAGGACCCAAATTGACATAGTGGGTTAAATAAAGGTTTTTTTCACTACTCAAAATGCATCTTTTTATTTAGATATTATTTTATTAAATATCATTTAATTTTTACTTTGTGTTTCAAATAATATTATAACCATATTTTTATAATATTAGTAAGGTTTTTTTTACATCCTGTCATTATTACTTTTAAAATTTTATCTAGTTTTTTTTTCTAATAATATTTATTGTTATTATCATATAATTAAATAAAAATTATTTTAGAAAAATGATGCTAAGACAATCAAGTTCATGAACATAGTCACGAGATTAGTAGGGTAATTTGGATTGGCTTGGGTTGATCGAAGATGTCGTTGTCTTGATATTTAAAAACAATTACTTTATAAACATCAAATTTTAAATTCACAATCAAATATGTAGTTACAAATAAAAAACCAATTAACAATCTTTTTTGTTCAACCTATAGCAAAGTATGAGCCGGGTACCTAGTTTTAACTAATAGAGTTAAGTTAGTAAAGGAAATGTTTCAAAACCAACAATCTAATTAGTACTAATCATAACAAGAAATATCACATTATATAACATTAAATCGTAAAAATTTTAATTTTAGATGCGAGAGAGTTACTCAACGCCAATTTTTATTTTTCTCTGACAATTAATTAAAACAGTTACAAACGATAATAAGTTAATCTATTGCGTATATATTAACAAACACTAAAGCTTGTGGTGTTTTTACTATGCATAAAACCATTGTTTACTCTCTTACAAATCAATGTGGATTGGAGTAGTGGTTTTTTTTGAAAAAATTCAATTTGATTCTCGAACTTCTTATTTGCATAATTGAGCTATTTTGAGCCAAAATAAGCACCCAATTGCTTATTTTTAGGGAGGGAGGGTTAAATTGAAAAAGATGAGACTGAAATGAAAAAAACAAGTAACATATGTGACGCTTTCAAATTTATTTGTGAAGTACATTTTAGTCCCTTAGCTTTTTTTTTCTATAAGGTGATCGGTCCCTTTAGGTTTTTAAAATATATATTTTGGTACCAAACTTTGTTTTTCTTATTTTCAGTCTTTTTTTCATAGAAAAAGAGAGAGAAGTCGTTGGATTCTAGTGAAAAGAGAAAAAACTTTTCATTGGTGATGATTCCGACCACTAAACATGATAAAATTAGTGTCAACAGATTACACTAGGTGAAAGGAATCTTATAGTGATTGTTTTAAGTCTCAATGTAGCATAAAAACCAGATCTAGGTTAAGGATGCAATATTTTTTACCTAGATTGATTTAATGGTTTGAATATTTTTTTATGTTTAATGGGTTGATAGATTGATTTTTTAGTGTTATAAGGCTGTTTTTAAGGTGTTTTTGTGGTTTAAATGAGTTGCATATTTTTAGGGTAAAAAACACGTTAGCCCAATTTTCCAGCTATCATTATGGTGGTCAGGATTTGGGGTAGTAGACGACATGTCGTCTACCATAGCGAGCGACATATTGTCTATCTTTTCTCTTTTTTTTTACAAAAAAAAAAACAATATACGGGTGGTGGGCCACCTATAGTCCACCCTTTTAAAAAAGAAAAAAAATAGCAGGCTCTAGGCTTTTAGGTCCACATGCCTAGACTTTTCATTTTTTGGTACTTTTTTTTCAATTAATATGTTTTTTAAATATTTTTTTAAATTTGTTTTTAACTAATACCCCTCCTGTCATTTTGTTTTGGTTTATTTAGCATTTTTTAAATAATAATAATTTTTTAAATTATATTGAGTGTCTTTAATTTTTCACGAGATTAGTATGATTCATTTGTAATTTTTTTATATATTTCATATTTCATATAAATTAAATTTATTTTTATAAATTAAAAATATTTATTTTTTTATGATATTTTTAATATATGCAACCTTACATAATATTTTTTTCCTTTTATTTTATTCAATAAAGTTTAGGTGTTTGTTAATTTCTATTATAAATTAATTTTAATAAACAAATTCATTAAACACAATTGGGTAATTGACTTGTGTTGCACTATTAAATATCTTGATTTATATATTTTTTAATTTTTATAATTTTTTTATTTATCATCAATTTTTTTTATCGAATTATCCTGAGCTCATGGTTTAGTACACATGATAAACATATAATCTTGACATATCCCATGTTCAGGTCATGAATTTCGCGTGTTAAACTAGTTTTGCTTGGAGCTTTTTTTTAATTTTTTTTATTATTGCCTTTTTTTATTATATTTTCAAATTTATCAAAATTTAACTCAATTATTAAATTTCTCTTATTTTTTTAAAAATATGATTCTCTCTTGTTTTTTTATCGGGATAAAAACATTTGATATAGCACGTGACATAAAGCGGATCACCAATCTGGCATAATCTAAAGACAAAAAGCAGCATATTATAGTAAATTATACTACATCAACTGCAACCAATAGAAAAAAAAAAAAGCACAATTAAAACGTGACATCTGTATTTGAAATTAATGAATGTTAAATAATTATAATAAATATAAAAAGTATCTATGACGTCTCTTCTTTTTCAAAGCTATAAACTACCAAAATTGAATGAATAATTAATTGAAAATATAAATATAAAACTAATTAGAAATAATAAAATATCTCAATCTTTCACTCCAAAATGAAACTAATTAGAAATAATTATATATTTTTTGAATTATATTGAAAAAAAATGTGATATCTCAATTTCTAATTGGATTAAACCATGTATTTTGAGTATTTTAAAAACCCAAAAGTTACTTGAATTTAATTTTTCTAATATCCCACATGAATTAAATTAAGGGCTAAAATTTTAGATTAAACGAATTCTATGCCCCCACAATTAACCAAAGCACCTTATTAGTCAAAAGTCAACAGTCAAGAAATCCATATCCATTGAAAAATAAGGACAGAATGGTAATTTCATCGAACTGTCGGTCTCTAGCTCAGGTTAAAATTAACCACGGCTCATGTTAGATACAAGGTGTGGGGGCCTCTCGTGAGTTCGCTGTCGAGCGTCGGTGACTCGCTATCAAGTTGACACTTTAAAGTGTTAAGAGAGAGAGAGAGAGAGAGAGAGAGAGAGAATGAATAAACGATTGACAGAACGAGATGGATAGCTCATAGGGAAAACAACCCTCAAATTTCAAGAAGAGAAGGGAACGAAAAAAGAAAAAGAAAAACACAGAGAGGAATAATATCAAGAAATGGGAGATTCAAGTGACTCAGTCTCCATTGATATGGAGACGCCTTCTCTTAGTGGAAAGGTACTTTCTGTTGCCTAGGAAAGGAATCCTGACTTTTGGTCTGGTTTCTTTTATTTTGAATAAGGTGGAAATTAATTCCTGAAGATTCCATTTCCATTTCTATTTGTGTTTCTTTGGTTCTAGTTTTGGTTAACAATCAAGAGGTGTTTTTGATGTTTGATTCTTGAATTAATAAATAAAATGGTATTTAAGGAATGCAAATATGGTTTAGCTATGTGAAGATCTGCATTTGGTTAGTTGAGTGATGATTTTTTGCCTTGTCAGTAAAGGTTTGTTTGTCAAAAAGAAGTGCTGCCCATGGAAGTTTTTATCTGCTTGTAGAATATACTTGACTTGGGCAGGCCTAAAATATCCCTTTTTTTTTTTCGTTGAGCAAGCGAGAGAGAGGTAAGAAGAGGTGGTCCTTCTTGGATGAAAGGTTTACCTTTTGAATGCTTGGTTTGTGCATTGATCATTTTACCAAATTAGTAGACCCTGCAATTACGATGGTAATGGTTTTTCTTTATTTTTGTTCGAGTGTTTAGCTGATTGAAATTCGATTTTGAAACGTGTTTGCAGGAGTATGTTATTGAAACTTGCTATGGTCATGTGTCTGTTTCTGTATATGGAGACCAAGACAAACCAGCTCTTGTTACTTATCCTGATTTAGCTCTAAATCGTAAGTAAACTGCCATTTCATATTTCATTTCAATTTTTTTTTTCATTCATCATGCTGATAATTGATATTTGATTTTAGATGAATATGTGACCTTGCATTGCTTTTTTCGTAGTCAGCTAGTCAAGTTTTTTATACCAGGCATTTGATAGATGTTTAGGTGGCCTTTTGTTTTGGAATATGCATGCGGAAGAAATAGATCAAGCTGTCCAGTAATGTGGGAATTTATTGAGATCTATTGTCCGGGTCTTGTAAAAATGTTTGCTTCTAGGCTCACAGATGCAACTTCAATGAAAGTGTACTCATTGTGGACCAGGATTTGAATTGGAGGTGGTTTATTATTTTTACTAGCTCTATCAGTGTGTGATTCTGCGGACACAATAGGCTATACCGGGTTTTTATTTTTTTTATTTATTTTTATCTTTTTTTGGAGACACACTTCTAACAATGCTTTGACTTAAACTTATCTTTTTGGACTTTGTAAACAGATATCTCGTGTTTTCAAGGATTATTATTTTGTCCTGAAGCATGCTCGTTGCTTCTTCACAACTTTTGCATATATCATATCAGTCTTCCTGGGCATGAGGTAGGTTTGTAGCTCCTGGTTCCTCATGTTTTCCATGCCTAAACTGCTCTAATTACTGGTTCTATGGAATGCGATGTATTACCTGTGTTTCTTATGTGGCACTTTCTTCAAGAGTTATTGCAGTTAGGAGCTGTAACAATTAGCCCTGATGACCCTTTGCTTTCTGTTGATGACTTGGCAGACCAAATTGCTGAGGTTCTTAACTATTTTGGGTAAGTACATATCGCTACACTTGCTTAAAATTTTCTTTTTCAAGAGTCGGTGATGTGGAACAATGAACAAAAAGAATTAAAGCATAAAAGAAATAAGCTTTTAAAAAAAGAAGCTAAGAATTGAAAGCTAAGAAAAAGGAAGAATAGGGATTGGAAATGTGCAAATATGCAATATATTTTTAATTAATCATCAAAACTGTCTCACAAAATGACAGAAGCATATAAGTAGTAAAATCCTAAAACATCTCACTATCGGGCTTAGCCCATCAAGTCAAACTGTTTAACATAAATAATATCAAATAAATAAAATAAACAATGAGATAGACCTAAATGGTCTTAGTCTCCCAACCAAAGAGTGACAGGCTAAGCTATCCTACGTTGTCTCCGTTCATATACTCGTGTAATTTGCGGTGTGAGTTTGGTGTCCCCACCAACTCTCTCGGGGTTGGAGAAACTTGACCCTGTCAAGTGTAGCGCTGGGCAGCTCTGATAGAACTCTCAAAGATCTGGGTCAATCTGCTGCAAAGTAGCTCTAGTGATCCAAATGCAATTTGAATCAGGTTGGCCCACCCAATGAACTAAAAACCGTTGAACCTCACTATTCCTGGTAAAAACAACTTGTTCATCTAGAATAGCATCAATATTATCCTTTTGTGCTGATGTCAAGGTGAAAGGGATAGAGGTTTCAATAAGAATATCAAGAGGGGAGTTAAGTGGTATCTCAAATGGATCATTTAGAATAGGAAGTGACTTATGGTATGCAACTAGATCCTCAATGTTAAAGGTGGAGCTAATGCCAAAATCATGTGGTAAATCAAGAACATAAGCATTTGGACCAACTTCTTGTAGTACTTTGAATGGCCTTGCACTACATGCATGCAATTTTCGATTAGTTCCCGAAAGAAACCGCTCGGGTCTAATCCGTATCATAACATAGTCTCCCATATTAAATTTATTATGTCGTCTATGTAAATCAGCTCGAAGTTTATATTGCACATTACTTGCTTGAATATGTTTACAACTTCAAAGGGATTCATGCAAATCCAAAATAATTTTGATGATGAACAATGTTTTTTTTTTTCGTAATTAGAACACGACACTTTTTTTTAGATCAAACCGGATCTAGGGTTAGGGTTATGAATAAGCATAAGCATGTAGATCGTTTTATTGTAACAATAATTAAAACCCTGGCTTTGATACCAAATTTGATGCGGAACAATGAACAAAAAGAATTAAAGCATAAAAGAAATAACCTTTTAGAAAAAGAAGCGAAGAATTGAAAGCTAAGAAAAAGGAAGAATGGGGATTGGAAATATGCAAATATGCAATATTTTTTTAATTAATCATTAAAACTGTCTCATTTTACAAAATAACAGAGAAACATATAAATAGTAAAACCCTAAAACATCTCATTATTGGGCTCAACCCATCAAGTCAAACTATTTATGGGCTCAACCCATCAAGTCAAACTATTTAACATAAATAATTCAAAATAAATAAAATAAACAATGAGATAGGCTTGAATGGGCTCAGTTTCCCAACCAAAGAGTGACAGGTTGGGTCATCCTATGCCGTCTCCATATACTCGTGTAATTTGCGGCTGATTTGAAATTCATGCTGCAAATTCACCCTGGTTCACATTTAGATGGCCTAACTAGGTGCACTGCTGCATGCTTAGAAGGGTTTAACTGTCTTTCCTTTTTGTATCATGAACATTGTTGTTTCTTTATTTGATGGATTTTTTTTCACCATCTGTCAGACTTGATGCAGTGATGTGTATGGGGGTTACTGCTGGAGCTTACATTCTTACTCTATTTGCTGTATGCTTTCCTTGGCACAGTTCTCATGGTTTGCTTCTCCATGATTCTAAATTTTGTTTTGACCTGACATTTTTACTGGTCCTTTTGTTTTATACTGTTTGGCCACAGATGAAATACAGGCAACGCGTCCTTGGCTTGATACTTATATCTCCTCTATGCAATGCACCCTCTTGGACAGAATGGCTGTATAATAAGGTTCCTTCCCTGGACCCTCTTATGTTCTGCTTGCAGTCAAGTTATCCTATTTTCACTCTTATTCTTAATGTGATCTTAATCTACTTGCAGGTCTTGTCTAATTTACTATACTATTATGGAATGTGTGGAGTTGTGAAGGAATTATTACTTAAGCGGTATTTCAGCAAGGTATTTTCGTGCATCTAGGTCATAAATTAAGTCCATCCAAAATTGGATTGGTTGAATGATTTGATTCTAAATGATGTTGGCAGGAAGCTCGTGGTAGTGCTCAAGTACCAGAATCAGATGCAGTTCAGGCCTGCAAAAGAGTTAGTCCTCGGTCTTACCTATCCATATGTTTGTTCATTTTAATTATAACGCATGTAAAATCAGAACTTGAAATCAACTAATAATTGGCAGTCAAGACCCATACTTACCTTAACTTGATGGCATGTGTTTTCTTCAGTTGCTGGATGAAAGGCAGAGTTTAAATGTATGGCGATTTCTTGAAGCAATAAATGGGTAATGCCTGTTTTTTGTAATAGTTTTTCTTGCTCATGCACCCATCTAACAAGCGTAGATGATAGAAGTCCATGCTTTGTAGGTTGAGTATTGTTTATTTTTATTTTTAGGCACGGGGCACTGTTTTAATGAAACAATGCCAAACTCATGCTATGTAATGAAACTTAAGTTTGTTATTCTTTGCTTTCTAGCAGGAGACAAGACATTAGTAATGGATTGAGAAAACTACTTTGTTGCTCACTAATATTTGTTGGCGAGAACTCTCCGTTTCATTTTGAGTCTCTTGACATGACCTCAGAACTAGACAGAAGATATTGTGCCTTAGTAGAGGTATGCATTACAGGTCTATATCCCCAACTTTCAAAATGTGGCTTGTGTGTGTATGTAAAACTGAGGGAGCACTTTTTATTTACTGAAACTATGGTGGTCTACAGGTTCAGGCATGTGGGTCAATGGTGACAGAGGAGCAGCCTCATGCCATGTTAATACCAATGGAGTACTTTCTCACAGGATACGGTATGTACAGGCCTCCAAAGTTAAGTGTTAGTCCAAGAAGTACTTTGAGTCCAATTTGCATTTCCCCGGAGCTCCTCTCACCGGAAAGCATGGGCTTGAAGTTAAAACCGATAAAAACACGAATATCTCTTGAAGTCTAAAGGATATAGATGGTTGGGGAGAATGCTTTTGTAATCTTATTTATTGGAGGAGTTTGTAATTTCTTTGATTGGTTGGGACATTATAAATGTTGGGAGGATTAGAAGATTGTAGATATAAGGAAAGGAGGAAAAGATACAAGGGAAAAATATTTAGAAAGAAAGCAGATGTTGCCATTCTTTTATTTTTAATCATAAACTACAGTCCAGGTTGAGAGTGGGTTCAGTTGTAAATCCTTGATTTTATTCTAAGCAAATAATGACGGTGACAATAAAGGGTGGGCGTTGAACTTGTGTTTTCACAGGTTTTATAGTACGTACATATTTTTTCTTGTCGGGTTCCATGCCCAATTCGGTTATGTCTTTGTTAACAAGGTAGGAGTGCAAGCTTTTTGGCAGGTTTTTGAACTTTTTTTGTAATTTAAGCTTGCTGATGCATTGGCAAGCGGGATGCCCCTTTCCTCTTTACTGATATGGTATTGAATGAACTAAAATATTGGGAGCCTTTCTGGAATTTTGTTCAGCTTCATGTTGACAACGAGCAACTGCGATAAGACTTGAGCACCAACGGATGTTGAGTTTTGCTTGGATTCCTTTTAAATTACTCGTGCATGGGAGGTCGACCGGAGCCAAAAGCACGCTGTAACTGCCACCACCCTCTCTTGTATTGTGTCAATGAGTTGTCACTTGAAAGATAACGAGTGGTTTATCTTGTCGGTAGCCGAATGCAGAGACAGTAGCGTTAGATAATAGCAAAAGTGGTGGCAGCAGGATATCCTTCGAGTATGAGGTATTGTTCTTATTTGGCCAAGCTGGAGAAGTTGTTCTATGAACCATGCGGGGATCTTGATTGGTTGAATTTTGGGATCGAAAATGAAATCACTACCGCCCATTTCTTATGTTAATTCAATGAAATGCTCTAATAAGAATGGCGGGGCTCTGCTATCATTCATGACATGCAGACAGGGTGTGGTTGTGGGTGCATATTGTATGGTTTAAGTGTATTCTTGCGTCAATTTTTCCATCACCAACATAGATGAACTGTTTTGCAACTGTATGGTTTAAGTGTATTCTTACGTCCTTCTCCAAATTTCATGGAAATCACTTTATAATGCTGATATTGATATACCTGTCATTAGCAAAGTCACTTCTGATAAAACCATTCCCATTACTTATCAGATCATTCTTTAAGAATTATACAATCACGCATCAACATGAATCGGGCAAATCATCCCTCTAGTTTCTTGCCAATCAGATTCAAAGCCATGCTACCGTAGGTTTATTTATTTTTACAAAGGAGAGAATCCAACAGGAGACCTCCTGGGAGAGGGAGGTCACTAATGTCATAATACCATAGCTGATCATACAAGAAACATAATATTCGAATATATCTCCAGCTCCTACTGAGGAACTGGAAGGACGTTTCTGTTAACAGCATCAGGTGCAGAAATGGAACTCGTTTGAAACTTGCAATCAACTGGGAACCAATTGATCTGCTCTTACACTGCATTTCTCTTCAATAAAGATAGTATTCGTTAAATTATGCAACTTAGTCTCAAGCTCCACCCAATCACTCCATTCCTGAATATTTGCCTCGACAAGCATTTTGTTGTTGCAAATGAGCTCCCACAGTGGAAAGTTCTTCCTGGGCATCAACGCATCTGTTTCTTTAAGCGTCAAAGCTGGGCAGAAATCATTTTTTCCATCACCAACATAGATGAACTGTTTTTCTCCCTCGGCCGAAACAGAAGCTTGGATCCTTTTCATCACCAGACCCTATTGAGAAATTAACTTTTGGTAAGCCAAATATCCTTACAGTTCTTAATTCTAGCTTTGTTCATTGAAAACTCCCTATCTAGTTTTTTCATTTCTTTATTTTAGCTCCTTTCATTATCCAAGTTCAGCCATCAGCATGAAAAGGTATTTTTCAGGCAAATGCAAAAATTATAATTTCTTTTGGTAGGGGTTGAAAATGCCACTAGAGGGGGGAACTAGTGAACTTGCCTTGCACATGTTGGGAGGGCAGCTGGTGCACCCATGAGAAGGGAACTTATTAACATCATGGTACTGTAAGATTCTAAGCCTTCCTTCTGCATCAACATAGCTCGGGTTTGTGTTGATCTCGGAGAAGCAATCCATCAGCCCATTATGTTTCAAGACTGTCTCGATAAAGAAGTAATTTGAATCGCTTACTATCCTTAAGTCACACCTGAACAAATTACGCATCATATGTTAATGCAATGTCTTCTTTATATGCAGAGTTAAAGATTTTTGTGAACTGATACATCATATACCCAGGACTCATATTGGCAAACTAGAATATGAGGACATTAGTCTTGATGCTAACCGATCTTAGCTTGAAAGACCAATTGTTCAATTCATCCAAACACACATGCATGTGTAGTGTCTAAAAGGCCACGCCAAACGATTAAAACTTTATTAGAGAATAATATAAATCATCTCTTGGAACCTCACTTAACAACTTAAGTTTTTGGGTTGAATTGATTCTTTGACATGGTATTAGAGCTTTGATGACCAACTGGTCTTGAGTTCGAATCTTAACATCTATATTTATTTGATAAAAAATAATCACAAGGTAATATGAACTTGTGCAAGTCTCAAGTCTAAAGGATTTTCACTTGATGAGATGTGTAAAAAAATGATATAAATTATACCCTGAGATCTTACCTAATAACTTAAGCTTTTGGGTGAGATAATTCTTTAACATAATATCAGAGTTTTAATAATGAAACGGCATGAGGTTTTTTCTAGAAAGTTTCATATTCAAAACAAAACCAGGCTGGAAGGGGTGGGATGGGAATTTAGGGATTGAGGAAGGACTACCTTTATCCTTTTGAGTTGGACCAATAACACTAACAAAAATAGAAACAAAACAGTTGAGGTATAGTACCCAGAAGCATGGGCTGATTTAATTGCAGAGATAATCCTGGGATTTAATGGGACCTTTTTCAAGCACTCTGCAATATCCTGAATTGTCTTCCCTCGGGAGTGAAGCTCCATCATCATCTTATCCTGATATTTACAGGAACACGAGTTTTAGAACTAACTACTCAAACCCATCTGATGTTCCAGGATCATTAAGAAACAAATAGAGCAAGAGAGAAAACCAAGAACATTTGTTTGCCTTTCCCTTAGGAAAGCAAACAGAAAATCATTCTCCTACCACTATCAAAGAATCAAGTGTGTTGTCACCACTGTTTGCAGACTGATCATTGCCAACACACAACAATAGTAAAATCAATAATGCGTGATAAATGCAAGAAATTAACATGGATGCATATTCAAGAACAAACCATGAGACGGTTCCAAGGCAAGGAAGGAAGGAGCTGAGCGAACAAGTCGTGGACATCTAGCTTTTCGACGACCCAATTATCACTATCACATTCAATAATGGTCTTGTCGAAGTCGAAAACCACAACCACTTTTGCCATCACACCTCCTCCGATGCCCAGCTTCTGTATTGATAGAGAATTGTGTAGCAAGGTGGCTTTTTATAGGGCCGGCGCGCCAAGGTATTGCAGACAGTTTGGCAAGCACTACAAAGACAGGGCGCGCATTTGCAGGGGAGTGTCTGTGCTCAGAGTTGAACTCCTAATGGACACAAACTCGCTAGAGTTTAGAATTAATACGGTTTAAATTTCATTGGCCACTTTATGTATGTTATGTTTACTTCCTTGGTGGTGGGAATTAGTTGATGGATCCATAGAGATAGTTTTGTCCCCCCCACCTTACCTTTTTCCACGTTCAAAGTGAAATCCATTGAATTATTTGATTAAATTAAGGCCTTCTTAGAATATCCCTTTCATACCGTCTCTCTATTGGGTTTCTTTTCTTATACGAAAAATATTATTATTATTATTATTATTATTATTAAGTAGAATTTCATGTATTTGACATTCTTAAACTTTAATTGCCTGGAATCCGAGCTTTAAATAAATAAAAAAAACATAGCAAACAATCAATCAATTATAAATTAATATTCATAAAAGTTATACCAAATAATAAAACCTTTCCTTTTAATTGAAAATCCCAATTTGAAAAGATTATGATAAATTAAATATTTTATAATTATGATTTATTTTGATTTGTATTCTCTTTATATAACAATCCAAACTCATAATTAATTCAATTACCCCCTTTCTTCATGTTATTCTAAAAGGTTATTCTGATATTAAAAAGAAAAACATAGAATTGAGGATCCAAATTTAAAAGGATTATGGGAAATCAAATAAATTACAATTATAAAATATTTGATTTCTCATCATCTCTTCAAATTGGGATCCTTTGATGATAAGTTTGTATTCTTAATTGATTCTATGAAGGCATAATATCTATTAGTTATACTCTTTAATATGAAGAAAATTAAAGAAGAAAAAGAGATAATTGTATTGAAAAATAAGTTTGAATTGTTACATATGGTTTGTTCATATAGATAACACACTAGGAGAAAAAGAAAAAAAAAAACCAAATTGTTAATTGATTTCATAGATTGCTAATATCTCCCAATTGTATTTTTTAATATGAAAAAAAATATAAGGAAATTGTATTGGTTGATGAGTTTGAATTGTTACAAATAGTTTTATATAAAAAACACACTAGAAGAACAAGCAAACAAATAAAATAGTGTCTACTGAAAGTGCTGGCTCATATAAGCTCATCTCCTATTAAATCACTTGTTTGCTTTTTTTTTTTTTTATGGTCAACAAAACCAGCTTTAGATTAAAAGTCAATCATAGATTGTGATTGGTAAGTGAATCACCAAAGATAAAAATATATTTGGTTAAAAAAATAAAAAAATAAAAAAATATTTTTGATGTAGTCTTGAAATGAATTTATGTTTTTTCAAAATAGAAGATAAAAAGAGGACATATATCTAGAAATAATATTTATTATTTTTTATTCTTAAAATATCATTGTAAAAAACATTTAATTCCAAAGTTATCCAAATAAAACATGTAAGGATAATAATGATTATTATCATAGTTTTAAAACCCAACTTAGGGATCGATCTAAGACAAAACCCGGGTCATGAGTCGAGTTAACTTTAGTCATCGTAAGAATAAAAGTGATTATTATTCTAATTTTAAAACTCAATTCAGGAATCGACTAAGGGAAAGACCCATGTCATGAGTGGGGTTGACCATTGACTCGAGTCAATATAAGAAAAAAAAGTTATTATCATATATATATATATATATATATATATATATATATATATATTTCATTGGTATGGATATTTCGAAACATTATGACATTTGTCTACATCCACTTATCTTTTTCATATTTTTCTCCAATAATTTCTTTTTCTTAAATGACATCTATTAAACATTTCATATACTTTTAAAACTAGCTATCTGTTTATTGTATAGTTTGACAACCTTTTCTAATTTAACAAAGTTTCAGTAGAATCTCCTTTATACAAGGTCATACCTAAAGTTTTATCCTGTTACAACCTGCAAATAAACACATCAAAATATTTCCACACGGTAGCATCACGCATACCACCGGTTCATTTATTTATCCATTAAGGCCTTTCACATCACATCTTATAACCATTACTCAACCCTTCAATACATCATTCCTTAACACACATGCTGTCACACACACACACATACACCCTAACAAAACTATATGATGATGATGATGATGATGATGATGATAATAACAATAATAATAACAACTAAATCAACGTTGTCTTGAAGTATGTGATAGCTTGTACAAAATATAAAATTTTAAAGGATATTAGTTAACCATTAGACATACAGACACACTTATATGAAAACATGATTTATTAAATATATTTATCCTAAACTTTATCACACCACACTTTCTATCATGGCCAATTCTGACCAATTCTATTCTAATGACTATGTAGGATTTCCAATAATATTTTTACTTATTTCATCCATAATTGTATGATGGGTCACTGTACATATAATTATTTTTAAAGCAAATATTTAAAGTACTTTCCAATCAACTAAATAATTGTCTATTCCTTGAAATCACAATCCCTTGGTTACTATTCCTGGTTAACTAAATACATAATCTTCAACTCAAGGATTAAACTATTTAATTAATAATCACTTAGTTACCATTTTTAGGTAATTAAGTCCATAGTCTCCAATTTAAGGATCAACTATGTAATTCATAATCTCTTAGTTTTCATTACCGGCTAATTAAGTCTATAGTCCTCATCTCATGGCCCCACTCTTAATTAATAATCTCTTAGTTATTATTTTTGGCTAATTAAGTCCATAGTCCCCAACTTAAGGATCGATTATATAATTCATAATCTTTTAGTCGCCATTACCAGCTAACTAAGTTCATAGTCCTCATTTCATGGGTCGACTATGTAATTCATAAACTTTTAGTTTTTATTATCGGCCAACTAACTCCATAGTCCCCATTTCGTGTATGTAATTCATATTTACATTCATATTCTTTTCAAGCTTAATTCGTATAAGTCTATTTCAATACTTACTTTCATATGCTTTCTTTCCAACCATATTGAATGTCTTTCCATATTACATACATAACCTAATTTTCTCATTCCAACCATATTTAACAACATAACACAACAACGTTAAAAGAATATTAGCCAAAAGATACATTAAATTGAAAATGATCAAGGTGCTAGGTACCTACATGCTCCTCCAGCCAAATGAGCTCCTCCTACAGCAGATGATCCTACTTTTAGTGCCTCTCTTGATTTGAAAAAGATGTTATTCTTAGTATATCTTAATATATCATCAATCTCATCATATATGCAAATATTCATGTTATTTTTAATCTCATCCATACAATTTCATCATCATAATCATTCCCTTTAACTTTAATATATATAAAATCTTAATTCATTCACCCCACAATAATTTACATAACCCACATAATTCAACCTAAACCTTTAATAATTTTTCTTTGATCATATTACTCGTTTAACCATTTAAGCTATTTAGTTTCACATATACATATACAATCCCTTATTTCTTTTATTTGCATTACGCATTATATTTCTTCCATCCATTTCATTTACATAAAGATATGTCATACCATTTAAAATCATGTAGTATCTCTATTTCCAAGTGTTAGTAACTTACTTACCATTCAAAATTGATTTATGTAAATCAACACTAACAATTTTTTTTCCAATTTCTCTTAGTACATGTTCAACTCAATATCACCATAATACATACCCACAAAACAGTTCTCATATCATTTACACTTATTCTTTCAACTTCGCATTTCATCAATATGCATTCAATTGCAAAATTACATAATTTCTGAATTTTACTACTTTATCCTATAAGGTATTTTAGAGTCAGGGTGTGCACCTCTTGTAAGAGCCTGGGACAGCCGGGGTTTTATTCCCTCATCTAGGCCCATAAAGTGCGCTTTCCGGGGAGGTGAGGTTTCCTTGAATCCAAAAAAAAAAAGTATTTTAGAGTCCCCTAACATCATTCTCTCATATTCAAACCTTACTACTTTACCTGCTAACAATTAGTTTTATATAACTCAACACTAAAATCTCCAACATTTTATTATATCTCCAAGCAAAGTATTGCTATAATTAATAATATATTCACACACTCTACTTCTAGCATTCATATATTTCATTCTTATATGTCTTGCATTCTAATATCATGTGTTTTACAACAAAATTACTACATTTACTCATTCTCAACTTTCCATTTACTTAGTATATAATTTATAACAAGGTATTTTATTTAAAAACCCATTTCCTTGAAACACTCATACTTGTATAGATATATATTACACAAAATTCTTTTCTCAGCTTGCTAATAAATTCAATACATAAATATTTTTACAATCATTTAATCAACCATGATATTCTTACATTTCTTTTCAATTTGGCCGATTCTACCAACATGTTTCCTTTCAAATTTTCTAAGTTAGTTTCATTCATTCCATCCTTCTATTTTCATTTACGCTAACTTCATGTCAACTTGAACAATCTATCATCACTTATCTATATTCCAACTTTCCTACTTATAATCCTTACTTAAAAATATACTAATAGTCCTAATTCAATGGATAATACCAACCAATGCCCTTCCAAATATTGTCACATCAACAATACATATAAACTAATCACAATTCATAAGAATTTATCATCAATTAATCCAATTCCCTAGGATCTCATCTTTAGCCGACCCTATATTTCTTTTTAATTCGTTGTTCCCTTTTTTCATTTCATCAAAATGTTACACTAATCACTTCATATTCCAAACTAATTAACCCATTCAAAACCAATTTTACATTTCCTTCAATTTTGACAAAGAACCCTAATTGAAAGTTTAGAGATTTTGCTCAAAATTTACCTAAACCTCATTAAATAATAAAATAATTGGTAGAGAACACTTTACTAGTTGATTTATGCTGAAAATATGCCCTCCAAGTGAATTCCTCCAATCCTTCTTTATCTTCCAAATCTTTTAGTTTCTCTCTCTAACTCCCTTTTTAATCTCTCCCAAATCATGTGTTTAAACTCTAATAACCTCACTTATCATGTCTTAAAACCTAGTTTTGCATAAGAAAATTTATGGGAAAAAAAAGAAGAAGAGAAGAAAGAAGAGAAAAATGAAGAATTTGTGCATGATTTGCTAAAATTACAACAATACCATTACCGAGTCCATGTGTTATAGTTTGTATTTTTGTCCGACCATTAACACTCTCACAAGGCCTTTCAAAACTCTAATTACCATGAACGTTTTCACCTAAGATAGAAAAATATGTCAAGAGATGCCTTGTAAAATTTTATCTCGATCCAATGGTCAAATTAAGAATTATACTTGATATTGTAAAACTGGATATGAAGAAATTTTTATGCCAAAAATTTGAATTCGCGTACAATTTCATTTTCTTAAATCATCAATATTTTCAAATAAATCATTGAAGACTTTCATCTTTTTTCTTAATAAAAATGTTTCCCTTAGATTTCCTTCCCTTTCGGTTAAAAACTGTGTGATTGTACACAAGACATATACCGGTTGGTTAGCGTTATTTGCATGTAAAATCATACATTAATTTTGTTGGAATTCCATTCTATCTTTTATAAATATTCTCACCCCAAATTTATCAAAATTCTTCCTTTGAAATAATTATTTTATCTGATTAAGAAGTTTATGTGATTTATCTCTAGTTAACATTTCGTGTTATGATTTTATTACTTTATTTCACTCGAAATTTAAGTTAATTTACTGGGGATGTTCATCCCAAATTACAACAACTTTCTTTCTAATTTATTATTTTTAAATTAAAAATTACCCTATTTAATATTGATTCACTGATTTTTAGGTCAGGGGTTTAGATTGAGAGTCGAATTGAAACAAGATTTAGATCACGGGTCGGGAGGATCAATGAGGTTAACCAATTTTTTTTGAATTATCAAAGCAATCTTGTTTTGACAAAAAAAAGTTTTCCACAAAAATTCAATGAGTTTTTGACATGTGTTTTATCCCAAATCAACATGGGTTTTTGACCGGATTAGATCAAGTCAATAATTCCTTTATTTTTTTTAAACTCGAACCAGTCTAGGCCCTCGATGGGCCTAGTTCAGGTTTAACCCGATAAGTCAATCCTTGTTTTATAACTAGAGTTATTATAATATTATTAATTTTAACTCTCAATATAAACTAAAGTAAAAAAAGTAATTTCTAATTATTTTTCTAAACATGTAAGTTTGATAGTAATATATATTAAGAGTAAGAAAGATTTATTTTATTTTATTTTGTTTTGTCCACCATAACCAAACAAGATACAAAAACAACCACTTTGTCTTGTACACCACTACCAAACACAATTCTTTCTCCGTCTTCTTTTTTATCCTATTTTCTTTGTCTTCATTGTCTCTGTCTTTTCTGTCTCGAGATATTAACCAAACATTATCTAGATTATACACAACAATGTTGTACAACTACGATATATAAATTGCAGGCTCTTAATTATATAGTATAAAATAAGGATTTTGAGGTGTATTTTTTATACATTGCCTTATAAAAAATACTATATCATTGGCCCACACTGCATAGTGGGTTGGATCAATTTTTTTAAAGTAAAAAATATTCAAGTATTGCTAAGGTGTTTTCTTATAATTTCTTTTTAATCATGAACTTAAAATATAATGTATACTAAACAATAAATTTTTTAAATATTGACCTGGTGATATATTGGATGTATTTTTTTCTTCAAATATTAAGACAATGACATATTAGATTAACCCGGGTTAACCTGTCAAATTTGTGACTCGATTCATAAGATTGTTATAACCCTATAGAAAATAAATCAAAATAAATTATATTGATCAATTCCTAATCAACCAAATGTTTAAGGAATAAATAAAAAATAAATAGTAGATTAAAAAAGGAAAAAAACTACTCGATTTAACCCTCTAAATTCACAAGTCAAGTCCTGAGATTGAGGTAACCCTATAGAAAGAAAGTAAAAAAAATTATGAAGCCTATTTCCCAATTAACACAATGTTGAAGGATGAAAATACAAAACAATCAATTAAAAAAATGATTAAAAAAAACAACCCATGTTAACACAGATTAACCTATTAAACATGTCAACACATATTAGCTTATTTTATAAAAAACTAATGAAAAAATTATAAAGATCCATTTTCAAAAAATCCAATGTTAAATGTTGAAATTGAAAAAAAAAAAAAAAACTATATCCCTAAGACCTGATAACTCTACAGAAAGCAAATTGAAAAATTACGAAGTCTAATTCTCAAACAACCTAATATTAAAGTATGATATTGAAAAAAAAACTAAATAAATAAAAAGAAGATTGAGTTGTTGGAGGTTAAATTGAAAAAAAAAATCAGGTTAATTTGGGTTATGAGATCAGGATAATTCCATAAAAATAAAATAAAATACAAAGTTCAATTAAAAAGGACCTAAAAAAATCAATAGAGTTAATTCAAGATAATATACCATTCTCGCAACCTAGGTTTTAAGATAAGATAACCCTATAAAAAATAAATAAATAAATTACGAAGCCTGATCTCCAACCAACTTAATGTTGAAAGATAAAATTGAAAAAATATCAATTAAAAAAAGTAGCAAAAATCAAATGACCTGAGTCAATACAAATTAACTTGTTAAACTCATGACTTGGGTTATAAAATAAAGATAAATTTATAAAAAACAAATCAAAAGAAATAATGAAACATAATTTCCAATAGATCTAATGTTGAAGGCTGAAATCGAGAAAAATAAATAAATACATAAGACCAGTATGTAATCCAATAAAAAAAATTACAAAGAACAATTTCCAAAACAACCTAATATTAAAGAATAAAATTAAATAAAATTAAATAAAAACAAGAAAATGTGGTTGTTGAAGGGTAAAATTGAAAGAAAAAAAACTAAAAAAAGAAAAAAAAACACTAAACACTATTATAATGAATAGTTTTTATGGATGTGACTACAATGATTTAGCCACCCTTTAGTGTTTTGTTAATAACTAGATTGATGGCCCACACTACATCGCAATCCATTTAATTTTTTT